>OOBI01000006.1_pt1 | contig 280551 bp, 273 predicted proteins | sample 1671081 | NCBI WGS metagenome assembly OOBI01 (sample SAMN06348120, study PRJEB24527) | human gut metagenome | biome: human gut; feature: ankylosing spondylitis patient; material: feces | host: Homo sapiens | place: China | collected 2015-10 | reverse complement strand
CAGGTGGTAAACAGTACAAAGTATCCGAAGGCGATATCATTACCATTGAAAAGCTTGGAGTTGATGCTGGTGAGAAGGTTACTTTTGATCAGGTATTAGCAGTATCCGGAGACGATATGAAGGTTGGAAACCCAACAGTAGCCGGAGCAACTGTTGAAGCTTCTGTCATCAAAGAAGGCAGAGCAAAGAAAGTAATCGTTTACAAGTACAAGAGAAAAACCGGTTATCACAAGAAGAACGGACACAGACAGTCGTTCACCCAGGTTAAGATTGAAAAGATTAATGGATAATCGATAGGAATTGTTATATGATTACTATAACGATTTTACAGGATCATGAAGATGCAGTGGGATTTCACTGCATCGGTCATTCCGGATATGCGGAAGCAGGAAGTGATATTATCTGCGCAGGTGTTTCGGCACTTGTGATAAATACGATCAATTCCATAGAGACTTTCACAGAGGATTCTTATCATATTGATACAGAAGAGACATCCGGGCTGATTGATTTCAGACTTGATCAGAAAGCCGGTCATGATACACAGCTTCTGATGAAGTCCATGGTTCTGGGCTTACAAGGAATACAAAATGATTATGGGAATGAGTATATCATTCTTGATTTCAAGGAGGTGTAGGACATGTTGAATATGAACCTTCAGTTTTTTGCTCATAAAAAGGGAGTTGGTTCTACAAAGAACGGCCGTGATTCCGAGTCCAAGAGATTAGGAGCAAAGAGAGCAGACGGACAGTTCGTAAAGGCTGGCAATATTCTCTATAGACAGCGTGGTACAAGAATTCATCCAGGTGTGAATGTTGGTATCGGTGGAGACGACACATTATTTGCTAAAGTAGATGGTGTTCTTCGTTTCGAGAGAGTAGGAAGAGATAAGAAGCAGGCTTCTGTATATCCAGTAGACAACGAGTAGTTTACAAAACCCCGACTTTTTGAGCCGGGGTTTTATCGTTATGTAGGAGAGAGATTATGTTTGCAGACCGTGCAAAAATTATTATCAAATCAGGAAAAGGCGGAGACGGACATGTGTCCTTCCGTCGTGAAAAATATGTGCCGAACGGTGGTCCGGACGGTGGCGATGGAGGAAAAGGCGGAGATGTCATTTTCTTAGTAGACGAGGGAATCAATACGCTTGCAGACTATCGGCACAGACGAAAATTCGCAGCAGAACCGGGCGAAGAAGGTGGCAAGAAAAACTGCCATGGAAAAAATGGTGCAGATCTGATATTAAAAGTTCCGGAGGGAACAATTATAAGAGATGCGGCATCCGGAAAAGTAATTGCCGATATGTCAGGGGAAAATAAGCGTTCTGTCATTTTGCATGGCGGCCGTGGAGGACTTGGCAATCAGCACTTTGCAACTTCCACCATGCAGGCTCCAAAATATGCGCAGCCGGGACAGGAAGCCATCGAGATTGAAGTTCAGCTGGAACTTAAAGTGATCGCGGATGTGGGACTGGTTGGTTTCCCGAATGTCGGAAAATCCACCTTTTTATCGCGTGTGACCAATGCACAGCCAAAGATCGCCAATTACCATTTTACGACATTACAGCCAAATCTGGGTGTTGTTGACATGGAAGACGGAAACGGTTTTGTGATTGCGGATATTCCGGGACTGATTGAAGGTGCTTCCGATGGTGTCGGTCTGGGACATGAATTTCTCCGGCATATTGAAAGAACCAAAGTCATTATCCATATTGTGGATGCGGCCGGAACCGAAGGACGTGATCCAATTGCGGATATTCATGCCATTAACCGGGAACTGGATGCATATAATCCGGACTTGTTGAAGAAACCACAGGTAATTGCAGCAAACAAGATTGATGCAATTTATGGCAATGAAAACGAAATTATTTCTGCGCTTCGTGCAGAATTTGAGGAAAAAGAAGGCATTAAAGTGTATCCGATTTCTGCGGTGAGCGGTCAGGGTGTTCGGGAATTACTGTTTCATGTACGTGAACTTCTGGCAAAATGTCCGAAGGAAGCCGTTGTCTATGAGCAGGAATTTGATCCGGCACTTGGCTTCTTTAAGGATGAACCATATACAATTACCCGTGCAGAAGACGGTGCCTTTGTTGTAGAGGGTCCAAAGATTGAAAAAATGCTTGGATATACAAACATGGATTCCGAAAAAGGATTTTTATTCTTCCAGAAATTCCTTCGGGAACAGGGCATCTTAAAGGAACTGGAAGAACAGGGCATACAGGATGGAGATACTGTCCGTATGTATTATAACGAATTTGATTATTATAAGTAACAGGAGGAAACGCTATGAACAGCAGACAGCGCGCCTATCTGGGAAGCCTTGCCAACAATATAGATCCGATCTTTCAGATTGGAAAAGCATCTCTGACACCGGAGATCATTGAAGCACTTGATGCCGCATTGGAAAAGAGAGAACTGATTAAAGTCTCTGTATTGAAAAACTGTATTGATGATCCGAAGGAGATCGCTTCTGTCATTTCAGAGCGTACACATTCCAATGTCGTAAAAGTAATCGGAAAGAAAATGATCTTTTACCGCAAGGCAAAGAAGAATCCAAAGATTAAACTTCCGGAATAAGACACATGAATATCGGAATATTAGGAGGGTCTTTTGATCCAATTCATAACGGACATCTTCATATGGCAAAATGTGCATACGAATCTTATGCACTGGATCAGGTATGGCTTATTCCCGCCGGACACTCTCCAAATAAGGATGAGCATGGGATGACCGACGCCAAAGACCGGTTTCAAATGTGTAAACTGGCCGCACAGCCGTATCCCTGGATGACGGTCAGCCGGTTGGAGCTTGACAGTGCCGAGAGAAGCTACACATACCGCACCATGGAGAAATTGTCGGAGCAGTATCCGATGCATCGTTTCTTCTTTATTATGGGTGGAGATTCTCTGGACTATTTTGAACAATGGAAACAACCGGAACGAATTGCCAAACTGGCTACCATTCTGGTGATCCCGAGGGATCTTTTTACCATCGCTGCATTGGAGAAGAAGATCCGTTTGTTGCAGGAACAATTTCCCTGTGATATCCGGATCGTTCCCTGTGAACGTTTTTTGATGTCTTCCACAAAGATCCGCCAGGCACTGATGAGAGGAGAATATCCGGAACATGCGTTTCCGGAAGAAGTATCTGCGTATATTCGCAGGCATCATCTGTATCAATCGTAAAGAAGTGGAGCAAAACGTATGGAACGAGAAGAAATACAAAAGAGATTGAAAAAAGAACTGGATAAAAACCGCTATGAGCATACGCTTGGGGTCATGTATACGGCAGGAAGCCTTGCCATGGCATATGGATATGATTATGAGAAGGCGATGATCGCAGGACTTCTGCATGATTGCGCCAAATGCCTCCCGACAGAGAAAAAGATTTCTCTCTGTGAAAAAAACGATATCCTGATTTCTAAAGTAGAGCGTGAAAATCCAGGACTTCTCCATGCAAAAGCAGGTATGGTTTTGGCAGAGGAAGCATATGGAGTAAAGGACCCGCAGATCCTTCATGCCATCAAGGTGCATACAACCGGAGAGCCGGATATGAATACATTGGATAAGATTATCTACATTGCCGATTATATTGAACCTTTAAGATGTGAAGCTCCCCATCTTTCGATCATAAGACAGATTGCCTTTTCGGATCTGAATCAGTGTATGGCAGAAATCTTATATGATACGCTGCATTATTTAAGCGGGAGAAAAGGCAGTGTAGACCCAACGACCCAGTTAACCTATCAATTTTATGAACCGTATGGAAAGGATCAGCCATGGAAACATTAGAAATCGTAAAGACCGCCGTAGAAGCGCTCAGAGATAAAAAGGCAGAGGATGTAACCGTTATTGATATTACAGGAGTTTCCTCTATCGCCGATTATTTTATTATTGCAAACGGAAACAACCAGAATCAGCTGACTGCAATGCAGGATGCTGTAGATGAAGCATTATACAAAGCAGGGCTGCATGCAAAGCAGATTGAAGGAAATAATAAGTCGACATGGATTCTGATGGACTATGAGGATATCATTGTGCATCTGTTTTCCAAAGAAGACCGTCTGTTCTATGATCTCGAACGCATCTGGAGAGATGGAAAGATCATTGAGATGTAATTCCAACAGGTATTTTGTGTAACAGACATGATTGATTATAAAGAGTGATTATAAATGAAAAGTGAGAGAATAACTTTTTTCCTACGGATATGAAAGGGAAGAAGGTTATTCTCTTTTTTTGTGACAAAATAATATAGCAGGTTATAAATATTAATAGAACAGATAATTAGCTACCGAATTTCCGGAGAGTAATCCGGAGAGTAATAGGAAACTACGAGATACTCGCCGCTGTGCAGTGTATTATCTTCCGAGATTCCATTCAGTTCGCACACCTCATCGATAAACTGCGCACGGGAGGTACAGTTAGAGGCAGCATATTGATCGGCAAGAGACCACAAAGAATCTCCCTTTTGTAATTGGACACTTGTGTAATATTTATGAACCGGCTGTTCGGCTCTGGAACCGGCAAATGTAATAATACTGTTTCCAATCAGAATAACGGCGAAGATGACAAGAACACAGACCAGAACAATCACGCGTTTCTGGGTCTGAACGGTATGTTCTCTTCGGGTGAGACTTTCATTTGCACGAGGTGAGATTTTTTCATTATATACCCTTTTCATAATAAATTCCTCCTGTTTTATCTGAAATCGAACATTTGTTTGGATAAGATAAATATAATACGCGAACATGTGTTTGTCAATAGAAAATACGAACAAATTTTCGGAATATACGTTTGCGTTCTATGTTGTAGTATGATAAACTAAGATCATAAAGAAATACGCCCGGAGGTAACGCATTATGGCATATGGAAAAATCTCAGATAAACAGAGAGAAATTCTGGAATATATAAAAAAAGAAATCTTAAACAAAGGATATCCGCCAACAGTCCGTGACATTTGTGAAGCGGTCCATTTAAAGTCCACATCATCCGTCCATTCCCACCTGGAGACACTTGAGAAAAACGGATATATCCGTCGTGATCCGACAAAGCCGCGTGCAATCGAAATCGTGGATGATAACTTCAATCTGACACGGCGTGAAGTGGTGAATGTCCCTATGATCGGGCAGGTAGCCGCCGGTCAGCCGATGCTTGCCGTTGAGAATATTGATGCCTATTTCCCGATTCCTGCAGAGTATATGCCAAATGCAGAGTCCTTTATGCTGAAGGTAAAGGGCGAGAGCATGATCAATGCAGGTATTTTTGACGGGGACAATATCATTGTGGAGCGCTGCAGTACCGCACAGAATGGGGAAATGGTTGTTGCTTTAGTCGATGATTCCGCAACGGTCAAGACTTTTTACAAAGAAGGCGGGCATATCCGGCTGCAGCCGGAAAATGATGCGATGGATCCGATCATAGTTCCGGACTGTAAGATTCTCGGAAAAGTGTTTGGGGTTTTCCGGTTATTCCGGTAAAAATAAGCGTGCAAGTCAGAATGAAAAAACCGGAAAAATCATGAAAAAAATTTTAAACCATGCTATCACTGGTTGTTAAAGTTGCTTTTGTGATTGAGAAGATAAGAGCAATAAGATTATCATTAGCTGATCTTTCAAATAGATTAGGTAGCGCATCTTTAAATTCATCCATAGCAAAGATAGTATTTAAAATTTCCATAAGCTCATCATGAAATGCTGAAATTCCATTAAGTTACTTTGTAACAACGGGTATTTATAATGATTCTTATACAAATGAACCACATTTCTATGACATTGAGCATGAGACAGTGAATTCATTAGAAGAGATCGATCTTCCATAATGTTAGTGATATTGCTACAGAAAAAGTGACTTTTTGGGTAGCATAATATTGTAGGGATGATTTGATTAGGAGAAGACAATGATAATAAACGAACTTGGAATGAGGGAAATCTCTGCGGAGGAGGCAAGAAAAATTGGTGTAGATCTTACTTATGTCGGGGTCTGCAAGAAATTACGTAAACTAGCAAAACTTGATCGCTTGCAACTAGATGAAACAATGCATCGAAGTAATTTAAATTTACATTTGTTTAAATATATCAAGTATTGCGGGTTATCTCCACTTGAGTATATTAAGGAATATTTATCCAATTTGCAACCATACATGATAGAAAGACGAAAAGATCAAGAAAAGCAGGCATCCTTTATTTGTGTAGTTGATAATATGTATCGTATATCTGTATATATTAAGGCTGATAATTCTTTTGGTGATGAAATGATCATATCGTTTCATGAAGATAATATTAGGGGAGTTGCTAAAACAAATAGTCTTATTAAAAATACTAAAGATCGCTTGGTTCCCGTAATTGCAGACAGTTATGGTAGTATAAACAGGGAGAATGGCAATGTATCCGTAAAGCTGTTTGTTCAGCGTGGAATGAAAACCTTGCCTATAGATGTTATTGGCTTTAAATGTAAAGATGTTTTTATTGTGCGCGAAGGAGATATTGATCGTCAGTTTCTTGATTATTGTAACCAGTATATTCGGGATCTTTATACCAGCAATTTGAAACTTGACTTTGATCAGGTAGAAGTTTTCTCTATGCTACAGCAGATAAGTTTTACAAGTTATGGTAGAGATACTTTCTCATCGCTTTCATTGCTGATTGATTCAATTGCCATTCAGCAGGATAGCATTAGTAAGCAAACAGCCGACTTTGCTCTAGTAACATTTGCGCAGTCATTAAAATTAACAGAAAATCAAAAGAAAGAGTTAATTGAGCTTTTGAACGAGAAATATATGGTTTCAGATATTAAGTCTATTGATGACATTTTATATCGTATAAAGTCAGCTATGTATGCTACCAATGAAGATGCCAATTATTTTAAGGAGCTTGACACTTTAGATTCACCACAATCAATGAAATTAGATTGAGAATATGTCTCACAGGCAATTTAAGTTCCTTTTTGAAATTATAGAATAATTTAGCAATTTTGAGAGAATACAGCAAAATCTCTAAAAATCAGTGAAAATTTGTGTCATTTCAAGACACGCAGAACCAGAAAATCCGTATCATTTGCTAGAATATATATATCAAACCTTTAAAATATGATTGAATACCGAATAAGGGATACAAGTACCATGTTAAAATTATTTTATGTTATATTTATGAATCTGCATCGTGCACCATATATGATTCCTAGAATGCGGGCAGAAGCAGATCATCCGCAGCGCTATACGGAAGAACAGCGTTATTCGCTCGTGCAGCATGCCATTTATCTGATGAACAAGACAGGAAAAATTAATACTGTGGAGACCGGTGCGGAAAACCTGCCAAAGCAGGGAGGATACATGATGTATCCGAACCATCAGGGCAAATATGATGTGCTGGGTATTATGTATACCCATAAGTCTCCATGTTCTTTTGTGATGGACAAACGCAAGTCACATACGATACTTGTACGGGAGTTCTGTGATCTTGTACAGGCCAAGCGCCTGGAAAAAGATAATCCGAGGCAGGGAATCACCATTATCAATCAGGTGGCAAAAGAGGTGGCTGCCGGAAAAAAGTATATTCTTTTCCCAGAGGGCGGATACCGGTTTAACAATAAAAATAAGGTATGCGATTTCAAAGCAGGAAGTTTTAAGATCGCTTTAAAATCACATGCACCGATCGTTCCTATTGCACTGATTGATTCGTATAAGGTGTTTAACAGTTTTCATATCGGACCGATCACAACATATGTGCATTATTTAAAACCGATCTGTTACGAAGAGTATAAGGGAATGAAAACGCAGGAGATTGCCGATCTGGTAAAAATCCGGATTGAAGAAAAAATACAACAGGAAATGCAGGCACACAGGTAAAAAATTTCCTGTATCCTTTTTCAATGGATACAGGAAATTTTACATTCTGATTACATATAATCATCATGATCGGCTTCGGAATCCCCGGAGATATTTTCTCTGGTATATACCCGTTTTTGATCTCGCTGTATTTCAACCAGCGCAGAGAGCTGTTCTTTTACATCCATGACATTTTTGATATTTTTAATTTCAAAATCGCCAAGGGTTTTGTCGGAAGAATTTACAAGAATGGTTCCCATTCCGAAAATCCGCTGAGACAATGATCTGGTCACGGTCAGATCCTGAATGCGGTACAGACGGACCTCATCCTGCCGCTGATTTAAAAAACCGCTTTTTACATAGAATCTTTCGTTGTCATAACTGTACACAGTGAAGGTAAGCGGAAGTCCGCACCAGATTCTTTTTCGTTCTTTCCATAATAAGTCCATTTCTTTTTGTCCTCCTTATATTTTCATAGAATTTTATTTTTCCTAAAAATTTTTTACCTCTTTTTTTACCTTTTTAAAAAGATTTTTACGTTTCGTCTTCACGAAGATGAACATATTTTGCGGCACTGCGGCGTCTGTCCTCTTCAATGGCAGCATAATGTTTTTTTGTTGTATTGACATCTTTATGACCAAGGACATCTGCAACCAGATAAATATCACCTGTTTCCCGGTAAAGAGAGGTGCCATAGGTGCTTCGCAGTTTATGTGGGGTAATATTCTTTAAGTTTGTAACAAGTTTTGCGTATTTCTTTACGAGATTTTCCACTGCGCGGACTCCGATTCTTCGTTTCTGCATAGATAAAAACAGTGCGTTTTCATCCCCGGAAACCGGAGTGATCAGTTTTCGTTCTTCCATATATCCGCACAGGGCATTTCTGACTTCCTCTCCGAAGTATACAACAACTTCTGCGCCACCTTTCCGGTGGATCTTGATTCCGTTGTTTTTTAAATCGACATCATCCAGATCCAGGCCGACACATTCCGAGACACGGATTCCTGTCCCCAGCATAAGCGTCAGAAGGGCCAAATCACGCACTTTTGTGCGGTCATGGAACATTTGCTGCTTTTTCGTTAAATTTTCGCCAGATTCGACCTCGTCAAGCAGATTGGCAACTTCATCCGCATCTAACCTGATTATATTTTTGTCGTGGATTTTCGGGGTACTTACTTTGGATGCTGGATTCGACTGTATAAACTCATTTTTGTACAGATATTTATAAAAGGAGCGGAGAGAGGAGAGTTTCCGCTTGATTCCCCGTTCCTCGTTGGTATGTGCCATACCGTCCTTTTCATATACTTTTAAATTATACAGATATTCTTCCAGATCCATGGGTTTTAGGCTTTCCAGAATGCTCAGAGGAATCTCCGTAATGCTCATTTTTTTGCAAATTGGGTTGTTTTCGTGCAGATAATCGAAAAAACAGGAAAGATCATAGGCATAGGCAAGTCTTGTCCGTGACTGGGTTTTGGATTCGATTGCTATAAAATACTGTTTGCAGTAGGGTGGAAGAGCAGCAAGCTGCTTTCGCAGTTTTAATTCATTATCAATATCTACTTTTTCGTAATATGCTTTTTCATTGTTTTCCATTGATATTCCACCCTTCTATTCTGCCGGTGCATATTGCATGGAAAATGCGTTTTTTGACACCGGGGTTTTCTAAATTAATCTGCCGGACAAGTTGTTTGACATATTCACGTTTGGTTTCCCCATCTGCCGGACACGGATTTTTCACAAGGGGAAGATGATATTTATGAAGAAATCCGATGACATTTGCTTCCGGAACATACATCAGTGGCCGGATGACAGTGATTCCGCTGCGGTCTAAATGGGTGACAGGGGCAAACGAATAAAACTGTCCTTCATAAAACATTGATAAAAACATGGTTTCTATGATATCGTCCATGTGATGCGCATAGGCAACTTTATTGCATCCAATTTGCCTCGCATAGTCATTTAATGCGCCTTTTCGCATTTTTGCACATAGCGCGCATGGAGAACTTTCTTTTCGTTCTTCAAAAACAATTTCGCCAATTTTGGTTTTGATTACATGGTATTCGACATCGAGCGTTTTACAAAGCTGCCGGATTTCGGACAGATCATAATGATCAAATCCCAGATCAACGGTCAAAGCTGCCAATTCAAATTTCTTTGGATAAAATCTGCGTAATCCGGATAATGCATATAAAAGTGTCAGAGAATCTTTTCCTCCGGAAATGCCGACGGCAATCTGGTCACCATCTGCAATCATCTGGTAATCGTCGATTGCCTGGCGGACATAACTGTATAATTGTTGTAGTTTCATATAATGGTTCCTTTACTTGTGCTAAATTAATTGAATATGCAAAAGGCACTCCAAGGCGTTCGCGGAAACGGCAATAGTGGCATCCATGCAACTATTCGCAAAACCGGTATCAATGTTTATCGAAAGCGTAGGGTGACCGAAGCGGTAGTTTATAGCGTGTGACATCCATTATACCAAAACGGAACACGCTGTTCATAAACTATTTGATAAACACGAGGTTTTGCGAAAGCGGAGCGGTAGTTATGCTCTCCCTCGCGCGTAAAGTAAATATTTTTGTTATTTAACACGTAACCGAAAAAAGGTTACGTTTTTTATTCGTAATACACGAAAGGGGTGAAAAGGTTTGTGTAATGAAACTACAGAAGCACTTGTTTGTGAAAATCTGTTTGATGAAGTAAACCTTACGATTTCGCGTTTTAATATGATGCTTGATCAATATTATACTGCATTTTGTGGTGATATATCAAGTCATTTGCGTGAGGTATTGGATGTTCAGATTTCCACTTTGGAAACGCATCTTGTTTCTTTGTCTGGTATTAAGTGTCAGCTTGAAAATGAAATTAAAAAAACCACCGTTTGTGTAGCCCCCTTGGGAGTCGGGCAAGGGGGCGCACCAAAGGTGGGGGGTGTCGGAATGGTACACGAAAAGGGAGGTGAATTGATTGCTAAGGTCGATTGATTGTCCTGATTTTGATTGTGCTATATATGATACCTGTGGAAAGATTGAAAATATAAGATGCCAATGTCTGGCAGAGTTTGTTTATTGCGGTTTTGAATGTCCGTGTAATGTTTGTAAGAAAAAATCTGGTTGTGAAAAAAATTTATTTGATGAATTAAAAGATTGTAGAAAGTAGAGGTAAAAAATTATGGTTATTAGTTCAAAGGTTGAGATTACAGTATTAGCGCTGAAAGAGCAGAAAAGCAAAGATGGAACAAAGACATATTACCGTCTTGCTGTCTTTGATCAGGTTAATTGTGAATCTGGAATGTTGCCGTGTTCAGAGGAAGTGGCAAAACTCTGGCAGAATAAAGGTTTTAAATCTATGGATCATGTGGAACTTGGTTGTGAATTTAATGACCAGTATGATTCTTTCCGTGTAGTATCTGCTAAGGTGCTTCCGGTCAAATGACCGTTTGCATAAATCTGGGCGGTAGCCATGAAATACTGCGTCTGCCGTCCGAACCCCTAAAGAAAGTGGGATAGTATGAAGATATTGTTTTATAGAATTGATATGGTTGTGAGGTCTGTGTTATGGATAATACTCAAATTGTGGAAGTAGTAGAGAGTGGTACATCAGGTATAGAAAGTTTAGATATTAACCTTGTTGAAGTTGCAGCTGTTGCTTTCATTTTGTTCGCTATAGGTGCATTGATAGGATTGATTGTTTTTCATATCCTTTCGCGGAGGTGGCATGCATGAGTGATTTGTTTTCACTTTGGGTTTCAATGCTATCTGAAGGACTTGCTCTCGGTTTTATGTTAGGTTTCATATCTTGGGGCGTTGGCTTCGGGATTTATGGAATAATTAGATTGTTTAAGATGGTTTAAAACCATCAGAAAGGAGAATGAATATGGAGTTGATCACATCTGCTGTAAAAACTGCGTTTGCTACAGTGCAGACTGATGCCGTATCTATGATTTCTACTTGTGCGCCTTATGCACTTGGAATCATTGGAACCGTATTAGCGGTTACTATTGGTATCAAGGTATTCAAAAAGCTGACTGCTCAGGCATAGTTTTTTGATGTAGAGCGGGTTATAATGCCCGCTCTTTTTTTTATCGAAAACGTGAGATTATGTATATTGCGATTAGTGCCAGAAAAATAAATCTGCCTTGTTTGTCCAAACGATTCCAAAAATCTGTTTTTTCGGGTTGCTTTTTCTTTGGGTTGGAATCTATGCCGTATACATATTTGTTTTTGTAGTATTGTTGGGTGTGTAATTTTGGTTTGTATTTATCGCGCCAATAGTTAGCGTCTTTTTCATTATCGTTCATCTGATCAATCCCCCTTTTGATTGATTATATCAGAGAATGATATTGATGTAAATATGTGAAATGGGGGTTGAAAATGAAACGGATTAGAAAAAAGGTTATTCCCTTGTTTGTGGCTCTGCTGATATTGGTTGGTGTACCATTGACAAGTTATGAAGAGGTAAAAGCTACCGGAGTAGAAGAGTATTTGTATTATACGTATTGGGATTTAATGAATTCTCTGTATGCCATGACGGGGTATGACATGAAAATTTCAGAAAGTGAAATAAAGAATCACGGTGTGTCAGGTAAACAGGCATGGAAAAATTTTACTTCTTTTGTAGATAATACGGCTAAAATTCATTGGAAACTGTATTCAGATGCCGGAAGTTCCGCTCTGAAAGAACTGAAGAACCTTGTTAATACTGTTACGCAAAAGGGTATATCTATATCACAAGATCTTTATGATATGCTCAAGGATGTGTTTGGATATCAGGCTAAGTATTCAAGTGCTGTAAATCAATTTGATACATCATCTGTTGATGTAGTTTATGATGAGTTAATGGCTTGGACTTGTGCTTCATCTGATTTTGAAGATGTTGATTATTTGAAATCAGTTGCTCGATCTGTATTTTCTGGTTCGGTTTTGAATATCGTTATTGATTCAGCAGGGCGATATATAGTTTTTTGCTCTTCTTCAAACCTTTATTTGTCTAAATCTGGTTATATTTATGTTTTAGATTCTAAGGGTAATGAAGTTTTACCGGGTTTTTCTCAAGTGTGGGTTCAGCCTTATAGTAAATCTTGTCATAAATATGATGGCTGTATATATAATGTGACATCTTGGATTGTTAAAGGCGGTGCTTTTGTTGGAAATGATGTAGTAAGTGCACAAGTGTCTGCTGGGGCTTGTCCGAAAGAAGTTCCTGACGTATCTCCGTGGATTAAACATACAGATGTTCCGGACGAATGGAGAATTGTAAAACCGGATGAAGTGCCTGATCCAGGTGACAATAATGATGGTGATGCTCTCCCGGTAGTTATACCTATTCATCCTGCGAAACCAGATAAGCCGTCAGAGACTGAAACAGAAGAGAGTACGGAGAAGCCGGATAAAGATAAAAGTAAAGATCCAAGTGTAATTATCAACCCAAGTACCGGTAACCAGATTGATCCTAATACGGGATTAGATATTGATCCTGATACCGGATATTTGATTGATCCAGACACCGGAGATCTGATTGATCCTAATACCGGAAAAAAGGTTGATAAAAATAAAATTAAAAACCGTGTAAAAAATCTTCCCTCTATTGCAAGTGGGGCAGGGAATATTACTAAGTATTTTCCGTTTTGTATTCCGTGGGATATTGTTGCTTTGATAAAAACTATGAACGCTCAGAAATCCCCTCCGGTGTTTCATTTTGAGCATTATTTTGAAGCTATTAACTACAATTTTGTGATTGATGTTAATTTAGAAGATTATTGGAAATATATTAAAATCTTTCGTTGGGGATTGACAATTTTTTTCATTATCGGTTTGTTTTTCCTGACGGATAAGTTGACTACTTTCGTGCACAAAATGGTTGGTTAAAGAAAGGAGATAAATTATGACTGCTGCAGGTGTGCGTGCTTTTTTTATATCTTTGGCAGCTATTGCTGTTATGGTTTTGATTGCCTTTTTATGTGGGGTATTGCCTGAAAGTCCTTTTCAGGCATTTCTAAAAGCAGAGGAAATTAATGATTTTTTAGGTGCTATCAATTATTTTGTGCCTGTTGACTCATTTATAACTATTGGTTCTGCGTGGTTACTTGCTATAGTTCCGTGGCTGACTGCTCAATTTGCAGTAACTGGCGTGAAGATTCTTGGTGAGTTTATTCCATTTACTTAAACTTGAAAGGGGTTCATTATGATTACATTATATTCTGGTACACCGGGTGCAGGAAAGTCCCTGCATCTGGCATCACGTCTTTATCACTGGATGCAGTATAGAAATGCACCTATTATAGCAAATTTTACGTGCGATTTCTCTACGATTAAGAAACCAAAAGGACAGTTTGTTTATATCGACAATTCACAGCTTATGCCAGAACGTCTTGTCTGGTTCTCTCAAAATTATGAACAGTATATTGGGCGCAGACCGCGCGAAGGTGAAATTCTGCTTGTAATAGATGAAGCACAGCTTTTGTTTAATTCTCGTGAGTGGGTAAAAACTGATCGCGCGGAGTGGTGTGCTTTTTTTACCCAGCACCGGAAGCTGGGGTATGAAGTTGTGCTTGTGGCACAAATGGATCGGATGCTTGACCGTCAGATCCGGGGACTTGTGGAATATGAGTGGATTCACCGGAAGTGTTCAAATTTTGGTGTAGCTGGAAAACTTCTCGGTGTGTTCTTTGGTGGAAAGTTGTTTGTCGCGGTAAAGGTTTGGTACCCCATGAAAGAAAAGGTTGGCTCTGAATTCTTTGTTTACAGAAAAAGATTTTCGGATATTTATGATACCTACGCTTTGTTTGCTATTCCAAAGTAGTGTCCCGCGTGGCTGTGGGGAGTGGGGATTCAGGGACCCCGCGACCGCGGGCACGCGGGCGCTCTACTTGACAGTAGCAACACTTTGCAGTCATAGTTAGAAACAATCCGGTAGGATTGTTGGTGAAAATTGAATACATAGGGGGTTCGCTTTATGGCTTTTTACAATGTGATGAAATTGGAATATCACGATTTTATTCAGTATCGCATTTATGAAAAACCTGTCGAATATGACGTTAAAGCAGATTTGAAGAAAGAGGATGTATCCTCTGCCGATTTAGGCGAATGTATTGATGTTGAAGCACGTAAAGAAAGAAGTATGTATGTATCGTTAAACAGGACAAAACAGAGTGTGTATTCTCTGGCTTATAATAATAAATGGGATTGGTTTGTTACATTAACATTTTCAGATGAAAAAGTAGATCGGTATGATTATAGTGAAATTATCAAAAAGACAAGGAATTGGTTTAATAACGTGAAGAAACGTTTTGCCCCTGATCTTAAATATATCTTAATACCAGAACCGCATAAAGATGGTGCGTATCATCTGCATGGCTTGCTGGCAAATTGCGGAGAATTGCAGTTTGTGGATTCTGGTAGGGTAGTAGATCATGGAAAGTCAAGAAAGAAAAATTGTAATAATGCTGATTTGCCGACAATTTATAATATAGCAAATTGGATGTTCGGTTTTTCTACTGCCACAAAAGTTCAAAGCAATGCAAAATGTGTATCATACATGACTAAGTATATTACAAAAGATTTGTGTGTTATTGCGCAAAAGCGTAGACGTTACCTCGCAAGTAATAATCTGGATAGGGTAGAGAGGGAGTATCTTAATATTCCGCGTGACCAGATTGACAATTTTTTAGTCCAGGCATATCTGGAAGATAGAGTTGATTATGCAAAGACCCAAAAAATTCCAGAAGCAGGACAGCATATCAATTATGTTACCATTAAAAAGGGGTAGCGATTAAATATTGGTGCGCAAAAAAATAAGGGGCAAAAAGCCCCTTAATCCCTTTCCGCGAAAATGAAAAAAGACTTACGAACTGTTTTGTTGTCGTAAGTCTCTTTTTGTTTTTCATTAAGGAATTTTTTTGCGTCCTCGTTATATCGAAAAGAACCAATTAAGGTATTAAAAGGATCAATTCCTCGTAGCTCCAGACGTTCGTAAACTTTATATTTTAAAATCATATTCGTTTCTCCTTTTTGTGTATTCTCTGTATGCTGTGTATGCTTTGCTTGTAAAATAGCGTTCTTGTTCAGGAGTAAATATATTTATATCGCGTGCAAAATGTATCAAGTCGGTTGCTCCGAAATAATAACAATCTGCCATGGTGTCCAACTCTTGTTTTGGTATTTCTCCAATTTCCCATTTGATTCTTTCTATCAGTGTTTTTTTCTCGATTACTTTCATAATTTCCTCCTTATTTGATTCGTGCAAATGCATTGGTTGCAAGTACCATAACTTGGAATTTATTTAAAATTCCGCAGGCTTCAAAAGAGAGAATAATACCGCGAATTTGTCCGCGTGCTTCTTTTGGTGTTAATTTCTTATTTTGTCTCTCCTCAATTGTTTTTTCGATTAGTTCGTTGCAAATCTGAAATTTGTTCATAGTTTCCACCTTTCCGTGACCCCTCTGGTCACTGTGCTTTGATAAGTTGTTGAGTTCGTGCGTGCGCACTTGCCCCGGTGGCTACACATGGAATCAAGCCCCGTAGTACCGCGTAGCGGTAGATCACAAACACGACAACATAACGGATTGCTACAAGTGTGTTTGTGATCGGGCTCGAATCCATGTGATACAATGAAAAGACTGCGCGCCCCAGACTATTTAGTGCACGGTGAAGCCTGTGAATTTTTGATGATGTGGAAACGGCATTTGATGTGTGGTGCCTGTGATCTGGTCGTGATTTAATGATAAGCTGGTTAGTATGTCCGTAAAAACATTTGACCGCGCCCCCGGTTATCCGCTCATAGTCTCCGCCGACTCGTTAACGTCCAAGCGGTAGGAGGGGTTAAAGCGCGCTACTTTAACAAAAGTAAAATTTATAAATTAACAATTGTGCTTATCTGGATAAGAAATGATTCTTTAAAGATTTATCTGCTGTATTGTGTAACTTGCATAAAAATGTTACTTGCTGCAGGTGAAAGAAATTAGTAATATGTGCTAAAATTATTTGTAAATGAAAAAAATGCTTGCCAAGGCGTACGCGGAGATGTATTATATTTTTGTGTTAAATAACTATTCGCAAAACCTAAGTTTAACGAATAGTTCTCCTGATAAAATCAGGAGATCACTCCGCGTATGCCTTTGCAAGCCATTATGCAAGATCTTCAGAATCCAGCAATATGGTAAAAGGCCCGTCGTTTACCAGAGAAATTTTCATATCTGCACCAAAGATTCCGGTTTGTACATCCGGAATTTCTTCTTTGCATTTTGCAATAATATATTCGTAGAGATTGTTTGCAAGTTCCGGATTTCCGGCTTTGATAAAAGATGGACGGTTTCCCTTCCGGCAGTCCGCATATAATGTAAACTGTGATATTAATAACAGGGAGCCTTCGATATCATGTAAAGACAGGTTTGTTTTTCCGTTTTCATCACCGAAGATGCGCATCCCAAGGAGTTTTCGAATCATTTTATCGGCAATGTTCTTGGTATCGGTTTCTGCAATTCCGATCAGGACGCAAAAGCCGTTTGTTATCTGTCCGGTAATTTTTTGATCAACTTCACATGTTGCTTCAGTGACACGTTGTATTACAAATCGCATGGATTTCATTCCTCTTAATATTTTCAATAGATTTTTAAAGTATACAAGAAAAGGAACCGGACCTTAAGACCGGTTCCTTTTTTCAGAGCTGAATTGCTTTATTTCTTCTGTTCCATTTTCTTTCGAAAATCCAGAATAATGTCGACACACGCCTCCGGTGTGATCTTACTTGTGTTAAGTGTCAGATCATAGCTTCTGGAGTCTCCCCATTTCTTACAGGTGTAATAATTATAATAGCTGGAACGCTGCTTATCTCTTTTCTGGATCATATCTTTGGCTTTTGATTCCGTGACATCCTCACGTTTGCTGACACGCTTGATACGATCGTCCATATCTGCATGTACAAAGATGCTCAGACAGTCCGGATTAGAAGCCAGTGCGTAATCTGCACAGCGGCCTACAATTACACAGGACTCCTCAGATGCAATCTTTTTTATGGTATCAAATTGTGCTAAAAATACTTTGTGATTAAGCGGCATATCCAAAAACGGTGCTGCAGAATAATTTCCGCCGGTATATGTATCCATTACTAAGGAATACAGAAAACTGTTGGTTGGACGTTCATCATGATTTTCGAAAATTTCTTCGCAAAAACCAGAATCTTTTGCTGCCTGTGCCAAAAGTTCTTTATCATATAACTTGATTCCAAGACGTTCTGCTAAAAGTTTTGCAACGGTGTATCCACCACTTCCAAGTTCTCTTCCGATTGTATAAATATAATTGCCCATACCCGTTACCTCCGATGTCATAAATTCTTTAAGTAATCTCTTAAAGTATATACATATTATACAACATTTAGGACCTGGATTTCAACAATTTTAGCAAATTATCAAAATATTCCGGCAAAGGAGCAGAAAATTCCATATATTCTCCACTTTTTGGATGAACGAATCCTATTGTTTTTGCGTGGAGCGTCTGCCCCTGCAAATGTTTGAACGGTGATCTGCCACTGGAATACAGAGTATCTCCGAGTAACGGATGCCCGATGCTTGCCATGTGTACACGGATCTGGTGAGTTCGTCCGGTTTCCAGTTGAAACTGCATATAAGTATAATTTCCAAAACGTTCAAGAACTTTATAATGAGTAATTGCCGGTTTTCCGTTTTTCTCATTGACAGCCATTTTTTTGCGGTCAACCGGATGCCTTCCAATCGCGCCTTCGATGGTTCCCTCATCTTCTGTTACATTTCCGCAGACAATGCCAACGTAGATGCGGTTGACGGTATGTTCTTTGATCTGCTCTGCAATGTTTACGTGACTTTCATCATTTTTGCATACAATCAGGGAACCGGTTGTATCCATATCAATACGATGAACAATCCCCGGACGTATCTGTCCGTTGATACCGCTTAATGAATCTTTGCAGTGATACATGATAGCATTTACCAGTGTTCCGGAATAATGTCCTGCCGATGGATGAACGACCATCCCTTTGGGTTTGTTCACAATCAGAACATCATCGTCTTCATACAGAATGTCCAGCGGAATGTTTTCCGGTTCAATGGTCGTTTCGACAGCATCCGGAATGGTGACACGTATGAGATCTTCTGTATGTACCGGATAACTGGCCTTTTGAACTGCCCCGTTTACCTGAATTTGTTTGTTTTTGATAAGTTTTTGAAAAAAAGAACGGGAGAAATCCGGATAAATTTCGGAAAGAACTTTATCCAGACGCTCCCCTTCCTGTGTGTACTGTACTTCAAATGATTCTTCCTGCACGGTTTTAGGACTCCTTTTCATCTTGCAGTTTTCCAGTGAAAATCAAAGAAAAATCTTCTTCCTTGTAATAAAAAAGCACAACAATGATCAATGCGATTGCAGAAAGTGTTACATAAATATCTGCAACATTAAAAACCGGGAAATTGATCAGGCTGAAATAAAAGAAATCAATGACATAGTGATGAATTACACGGTCAATCAGGTTTCCTGCCGCCCCTGCAAAGATTCCGACTGAAATAATATTCAGCGGAAGAAAACGGCGGTTCAATGGAATTCGCTGATACACAATAGCCAGTAAAACAAGCACAACGATGGTCAGTACGGCAAAAAAGATCATTTTTGCCATCAAAAAAGCTTCCGGATGGCTGTCAAAATAAGTAAAATGAAAAATCCGGTGCAGAATAGAAACCGGATCCAGACTAAATGCAGCACTGTCATTCTCGAGATATTTTAACTGGAATACCCCATCAATCACAGACACATCCGGTTTCTGGTACAGATGGGTATAGGCAAGCCATTTGGTAAACTGGTCGATGGCAATTAAAAGAATAACAAGCAGACCGCTGTATCCCATATATTTTTTTGTCTTTCTCTGATTCATTGTTCTCTCCTTACTTATAAATCATAAACCGGACGCGAAGTTTTCCTTTTTTGCTGAGAGACTGGTCGGTTTCAAAAACAAAACGCCCTTTTTGGCGAACCGAAACAATATCTCCGTTGTCACAGGATTGATTGCAGTTTGTAATGCAGCGTCCATTAATGAAAACTTTCTCAGCGGTAAGATATGCGGCAGCTTCCGACCGGGATAAATGATATGCCCGCGCAATAATGGCATCAATGCGGTTAGAAGCAACCATATCATCGTGTTCCTCAAAAACGGGATGAACTTTAAGGGTACTGACATCTTCGATAATCGAACTCCGGATCATGGTATGGCGGATCTGCGTAAACTGATCCATAATAAAATCTGAGATGGTCTCTGAACAAAAGATATAAATGTCATTTTCCAGCAGAACAATATCCCCGATTTTACTCCGGTCCAGCCCAAGGTGCATCAGTGCCCCCAGTACATCGCGATGCGTAAGTTTTTCCGCATATTTTGGATACTGGGGAACCGCATGGATACAAACAAACGGATAAGACCATTCATAACAAAGAGCATCAGGGATAAATGCAACCATCTGACGCTCTGCCTGCTCATAGCCACCGGATAGTTCTGCTGTAGTATACAGTTCCTTCTGCAGACTATGAAAAATATTCTGTTCATTTAAATTTAAAAAATCGCTGAATAATACAATTCCTTTCCGGTCCGCCTGTCTGGAAAGATCCAAAAGACGCTTCCGGCATAATTCCTGTTCGTTCATATCATTAATTTAATCCTGGTAAATCAAAAGATTCCATAAGTCCCTGAATATCTCCGGAAATGTCAACACCATTTGGAGTTGCAAGGAAGATGTAATTGGAGATCTTCTGTAGATTTCCATGCATGGCAAAGGTAGCACCGGAAGTAAAATCGATGATCCGCTGTGCAATATCTACACTGAGTCCTTCCATGTTGATTACAACGGTACGTCCATTTAATAAGGTTTCTGTTATTTCAATCTCATCTTCAATGGTAGTTGGCTTGATCACACATACTTCCATTCCCGGTTGTCCCTGTCGGCGGTTTCGGTTGATTGGTGTAATTTTATTCTGCTGCTTCTGCCTCTGCTTTTCGGAAATATCAAAAGTTGCTGCGGTCTGCTGCTGTTCCTCTTCTTTTTTGCGTTCTCTGCGGGAAGGTTTTTTTTCTTTTACCTCATAATCCTCTTCTTCATCGTAATCGTAATCTTCGTTATCAAATTCGTAATCATCATCATTTAAACGCATGACATCGAGAAATTTATCAATAATACTCATTTTTTACCACCTTATTTTTGATAATATCTTTCGCCGAAAATTCCGGTTCCAACGCGAACCATGGTTGCACCTTCTTCAATTGCAACCATATAATCTCCGGTCATTCCCATGGACAAAATATCCATACGTACATTATCTATGTTTTGTGCGTCAATGTCAACAGATAATTGGCGAATCTGCCGGAAGTAAGTGCGGTTGTCTTCCGGATTTTCCACGAATGGTGCAATCGTCATCAGCCCAAGGATTTGGATATGCGGCAAAGCGGCAATCTGGCGGATAAGAGAAAGGGTTTCTTCTTTATGAATACCAAATTTACTCTCCTCTTCTGCAATATTGACCTCAACCAGAATAGAGACGGTTACATTTTGTTTTGCAGCCTGTTTTTCAATTTCTTTTGCCAGATGCAGACTGTCCACCGAATGGATGAGTTCTGTCTTTCCAACGATATATTTCACTTTGTTCGTCTGCAGATGTCCGATCATATGCCAGCGGATATTCTTAGGAAGAACTTCCATTTTCTCACACATTTCCTGAACTTTATTCTCTCCAAAATCACGTGCCCCCAGATCATATACGGTCTGAAGCATTTCGATTGGCTTGGTTTTGCTGACGGCGATCAATGTCACATCACTGCGTTTTCTTCCTGCGTTTTCGCATGCCTTGCATATATTTGCTTCTACCTGTTGCAGGTTTTCCTGTAAATCCATCATGTATACACTCCTTTTATTTTACAACCAGCTGGTTTTCTTTTATTTTACTGCCGTCTAAAGCAATATGATCATACAGGGCGACTCCGTAGGAAGTGCCTGTATCAACGATGGTATATTTATTGTTTTGTGCAAGAATATCAATTTGTTTAAATACGGCATATCCTTTGTTGATATTATAAACACCGGTGAGCTTGTCCACATCACTGCCGATGGTATACGTCCCGGAAGAATTGTTTTTTACCACAACATCGCCGGCAGAAACGGTTTCATCATCAATATAGTAAAAATCATCCGTTTCGTAGTATATCGTTGGCTGAACCAGTGTTACCGAACCGGTATCTCCAGCATGGTTTTCTATCATAAGTCCGGGATCGGATGAATCGCCTCCCTGTGTAAAATACTCTTTTGGAACCGTATAAAACTGTTTTTTTGTAATGGCCGAATTCGGAATTTTCAGACCGGTTTTTTCAGATACGACAAGTTCCACATCGACGAAACGATCATTTACATAACGGATCATTGCCGTTTTTAAACTCAGGTTTACATAATAACTTCCGTCTTTTTTGGTCAGGGAATAAGGAACTGTCAGTGTAAAATCATCCTTGCAGAAACGGATTTTAATATACTCATTATCTTTTAGCTGTTTTGCCATATCCTCTGATACCGGCAACAGAATATTCCATTTTTCACTGTCAATCCGTTTGTAGGCAGGGGTATTTGCCGTGACCTGTTCCTGATCATCCAGAGAATTTCTTTTGTAATCTGCCATGTTAAACTGATCGGCAGTAAAGTTGTCTGTGGTGACACTTTCATAGCCGTCCGTGTAATATACGATAATTCCGGGTTTTTCTGACTTCTTTTTGTAAAACGTATTGTTTTCTACAGCGGCTTTCACATCTTCATTTAAAGAACTGAGGGCATTCATACTGAGGGTCTGTGTCAGCTGTGCATTGAGTTCGTTTTTGAATGTATAAACCGAAGAAAACGTGTTGGAGTCATAAGAATTCCGGAAAACATCCAGTTCGGAGGAAACTTCTTTCAGTGTTTCGGGGTCAAGGGTGTCGCCAGTGGATGCGGCATCTGAAATCTGTCGGGAAAGTTCCCCGCTGGTGTCAATGGAATAGACTACGTCATTGACAGAGGCTTTTGCCCCGTTTTTCAGATAGTAATTGATATAACCGCTCTGTCCTGCATAGACAACCGTCTCATCGCGCAGAATCAGTCCGTGATAAACATGGTTTGTTGCAATGGTTCCCTGCCCCACTTCGTATTCAGCAACCGGGCTGGAAGTCAGATACGATATAAGGTTAAAGATGACATAGATAATTATAATTACAAAAATCACGATTCCGATATTTAAATTCAGACCATGATGCATTCGTACAACATTCTGTTTGCGTGCCAAAAAAGTCCACCTCTCTGATTGATACTTCTATCTTACCATTTTCAAACTGCAAATACAATCATCAGAAGAAATGTGTATAATTTTAATTTTTTGTTCCATACTATGGATAAAAAATGGAGGTAAGAAAAATGAAATGGCTTGATAACTGCCTTTTGACATTAGCGGTAATTGGATGTATTGTTTGGGGACTGATTGGATTTTTCCAGTTTAATCTGGTTTCCTTTATCTTTGGAAACGGAACCTGGCTGACGCGTGTCATATATGCGCTGGTAGGACTCAGCGGATTATATCTGATCAGTTTTTATGGAAGAATCCGTTCCTCTCTGGAAGATTAGACACAAAAAAGATGGGAGTGTTCTCAATAAGAAGCACTCCCATCTTCCGTAAACCGGGATCTCTTAGAGCGAAACCGTTACTTTCGCCTGTGCATATTCCGGCAGATCCGCTTTGTTTTTAGAAACACTTAAAATAAAACGGACTTTGTATTTTTCGCTGATAATATCCAGTTTTTCAATCGCCCTTACCATGTCCTGATCGGATTCAATGAATGCAATGGTAAGAAAACTGTCCAGATACATTTCTTCCAGATCGTGATCCTGGGATACAATCCCACAGATAAACCCTAAAAATTCATCACAGTTTGTAATTGGATAATCCACTACATTGATCAGACGGACTTTATTGTTTAACTCATACATATGTTTCTGGCTTTTGTCAAGATAAACAACACTCCCGGTAACGGTACTGACGGTGTGATTGACTTTTTCTAAAAGTTCCTTGGTCTTTCCTTTTCCCTTTTCCCCACAAATGATTTCAATCATGGCACTTCCTCCTGCAAATATAAAAAGTCACAAAAAACGGTTCTTTATAACCATAATTATAGTATATTTGCACAGGAAATACAATCATTAATTCGCAAACGTGGAAAGAATCTGATTCATCAGCGTATACATATCAGAACGTGTTTTTCCCTTGTAAACGATACTGACAATATCATCACCTTTTTTATTCTTTGAATACAAAACAAGACAGTATCCCGCTGCGTTTGTGGTACCGGTTTTTCCACCGATTACGGTAATATCTTCCGGTTCGGTTGTCTGACCGTTTAAATACCGGTTTGTACTTTCCCATGTCTGTGTCACGGTATTACCGGATGCATTCTGATAAGCAGCATCATAACTTTTGGTATGGATAATGTCAATAAAATCCTGTGTCTGGATTGCTTCCTGAAAGATCAGGTACATATCGTAAACGGTTGTGTAATGATCATCATCCGGCAGACCGTTTGCATTGACAAAATGGCTCTGTGTTGCTCCTAGGGCTTTTGCTTCGCGATTCATTTCCTCTGCAAATTTATCAATTGACCCGGAATAATATTCGGCAAGAACATTTGCCGCATCATTTCCGCTGACAAGTAACAGTCCATACAGTAAATCCCGGACAGTAAGTACATCCCCGGCAGCAAGTCCGCATTTGGAAGAATCCGCCATATTTGCAATGGCATCCGCACTGACGGTTACTTTATCATCCAGATCACAGTTACGGATAATGATATAGGCTGTCAGAATTTTTGTGGTACTTGCCGGATACAGTTTTTCGAAAAGGTTCTGGCTGTACAGTACTTCTTTGGTTGTCAGATCAAAAACACCAGCTCCTTCGGCATAATCTGCATGAACCTGATCCGTGCCAAAATTAATATCGTCTGTCACACACAGATTTCTTGCAAAAAACTGGCTGCTGACGGAAGAATTATCTCCTGTCAGGGAGTATGGATTTTGTATATCCGCAGTCTTACCTGTTCCGCATCCGTTCATAAAAAGAGCTGCTATGCAGGAAATACATAGCAGTTTTATTTTTAAATGATGAGTTTTATTTGTACATTTCACGCCAGTCAAGGTCTCCTCTATCCAAAGATTTAATCAAAAGCTCCGCTGTGGCAAGATTGGTTGCAAGCGGGATATTGTGCTCATCACAAAGCCGCACAATGCTGTTGACATCCGGCTCATGTGACTTTGGTTTCAGAGGATCACGCAAAAAGATTACGAGATCAATTTCATTGTGCTCGATCTGTGCACCAAGCTGCTGGGAACCTCCCAGATGTCCTGCGAGATATTTATGTATCTGGAGGTTGGCAACCTCCTCGATCAGACGTCCGGTTGTTCCGGTTGCAAACAACTGGTTTTTTGCCAGAATTCCACGATATGCAATACAGAAATTCTGCATTAATTTCTTTTTTGAGTCATGTGCTACAAGTCCAATATTCATTAAACAATTCCCCCTAATATTTTTTCGGCTGTAATCCAACATTTAATACAAACCCCATTCCCAAATACAAAGAAAGCAAAGAAGTCAATCCGTAACTTACAAATGGAAGCGGAATTCCTGTATTCGGCATCAGACCGGTGGCAACAAAAATATTAAAAATACTCTGAAATCCAATCAGTGCAGCCATGCCGCAACAGATCAGTCTTCCTGCGAGATCCTTTGCCTTCCGTGCGATCAGAATACATTCTATCACAATAAACAGCAATAAAAGGACAATTACCATGGTACCTATAAAACCGAGTTCCTCACCGGCAACAGCGAAAATGAAATCTGTCTGTGGCTCAATGATATAATTCGCATTTTTCATGGATGTGGCCGCAGAATTGTTCAGGCCTTTCCCCCATAATTGGCCTGATCCAATTGCCATAATCGAATTTTGCTGCTGTGCTGCGATATCCGACCATCTGGGGTCCTGTGGATATAACCATGCCATAATTCGACCGAAACGGTAATCTCCCGAGGATTGTGCCATACGAAGTATAACGGTAATTCCTATCAATCCTGTCGGAATACAGATTCCCAAAACGGTTAATACTATTTTATAACTTAATCCGGCAATAAACAAGAGGCTAATAAAAATTAATGCAATTGCGATGGAAGTTGAAGTATCCGGCTGCTTTACAATCAAAAGCAGAGGAATTCCGATCAGGACAAAAGAAAGACCTATGGTTTTTACCGTGTTCAGGTTCTCTGCATATTTGGAAAAAAAGCGTGCGAAAAATAAAATCAGCACGATTTTTGCCAGCTCAGAAGGCTGAAAACGAAAACCTCCAAAATCAATCCAGCGCTGTGCTCCACCGGCACTGTCACCAATACCTGTCATAACCAGACCAAGCAGGACAATGATTCCGATATAATACAACCAGGTAAATCTCAGAATAAAGGAATAATCCATCAAGGATACAATGACCATCGCCACCATACCGATGATACATCCTAAGATCTGCATTTTCTGTACAGAATGTTTGGCACTTCCAATGATCAGGATACCGATGATATTTAAAACCAGTATGCTGATCACCAATTGAAAATGATAATTTCTAAGTTTGTATTGTTTTAACATCTTAAGCTCTTTTCCTGTTTTGTTTCAAAACAACTCTTATCTCATAGTCATCCGGAGAAAATTCAAAATACCGTGAAATAATATCTGAAATTTCCTTTTTCATTCGCCTTGCTGCAGCAGGTGAATGTTCAAACGGTGCGGATTCTGCCATTAATTTCAGACGTTCACGGGCAATTGGTCCGGAACCGTCCTGTCTGTGGGAAAAACGATTAACCTTCATACTCACATTCCTTTCCGCCCAGATATATTTTTCCCTGCCGGATGCAGGGATCTTCTTTATTCAGATCCACCGGAATCACACGTGGATTTGCGAATGCTCTTGCGGCGGTCATAAATGCACGGGTGGCCTTTGTGTGCATGGAAAGTACAGGTATTCCCTTATTCTGGCTTACGACAATTCTTTCATCGGCAGGAATTACACCGATTGCCGAAAGTCCTAAAATATCTTCTACATCTTTTTGCGAAAGCATATCGTGTTTTCGCACCATACGGGCATTGTAGGCATTGATCAGCAGATCAATCTGTGAAAGCCGCATACCGTCCAGCAGACAGATGACTCTTCCTGCATCCCGCACAGCAGAAATATGCGGAGATGTAACAACTACTGCACGATCTGCTGCAGATACGGCAAAGTGAAACCCGTCTTCGATTCCTGCCGGACAGTCAATCAGACAGAAATCAAATTCCTGTTTTAAATGGGAAATCAGCGTATACAGCTTACTCTCATAATCCATAATCTTTCTGCAGCGGAGAGCTGCGGGAATCATAAACAGATTCGGATAACGCTTGTCCCGGATCAATGCCTGTTTTAACCGGCATTTGTTTTCGAGAAGGTCGATCAGATTATACTGGATCTGATCTTCCATTCCCATTACAACATCCAAATTCCGAAGTCCCATGTCTGTATCAAGCATGATGACTTTTTTATCTAACCGTGAAAGTCCTGCGCCAATGTTGGCAATTGTTGTAGTCTTGCCAACACCGCCTTTTCCTGAAGTGAAAACAATTGCTTCACCCATGAAATAAACCTCCTGTTAGTTTAAATTGTAATCTATGTGACTAATCGGCAACAGAGTTTCTTATGTTACCGTTGGCACCGGCTGCTTTCATTTCCTTGATATCTTTCATCGATGTTTCTTTATAGTAATATGAAATTACATTTCTTGCCGCAGTTGCCGCATTATGCGAATTGTAACCGTTGGCAATTCGTACTGCGATGGTAATTTCCGGATCATCATATGGCGCATAACCAACAAACAGACCATGATTGGCATGTCCGTCCTGCTGTGCCGTACCGGTTTTTCCGGCAACCGGAATATCAAATCCCTGGAAGCGGTCCATGGTGGAAACCACTTCGCGCATACCGGAATGAATGGCATCCCACTGGCTGCTTGTTAAGGTGTCCGAAATATCTTCATAGTCGGCCTTATATTTTTTGACCATCTTTCCATCTGCATCCACGATTTTATTCATCAGCTGATAATTATATTTTTTGCCGGAGGCCACGGCTGTTACATAGCGGGACAATGCAACGGTGGTATAGTTGTTATCACTCTGTCCAATGGCAGCCATAACCGGATATTTTGTCGCAACAGATGATTTGCTTTCCGAAATCTCCAGTCCTGTTTTTTGATCCAGGCCATAGATATGTGCATATTTCTGAATCAGATCAATACCGTTGGCATCATTATAAGATCCTGTTTTTTTCTGTGCCAGCCGGTTGCCGACCGTATAGAAAAAGACGTTACAGGAATCCCGAATTGCCTCGGAAACATTGTCAAGTCCGTGACTGCCCGGATAAATCCAGCATTTTGGTTTGTTACTGATGTCATTATAAATTCCGGTACACCGGATCTGGTCGGATGTCGTAATCACGTTTTCTGCCAGACCAGCTGTTGCGGAAACCAGCTTAAAGGTGGAACCGGGTGCGGTCTTCTGCTGCGTCGCATAATTGAGCAGCGGAGAAGATTTATCATGCTGCAGAGATGCAAAATATTCCGAATCCACACCATTGGCAAGTTTGTTGCTGTCATATCCGGGATAACTTACCATGGCACGAATTTCCCCTGTTTTTTCATCCGTCACCACACAGGAACCGATACATGGTTCAAGTGCAAGCTGTGCAGGCGTAATCTCAATGTTGTAAATCTTTTTCATGAGAAAATCCCGTGGAGACAACGATCCGTTTTTCAATTTGTTTACTGTTGCATCATCATAATCCAATACTCCCTGATCGAACAGAATCAGACAGAGCTGACGCGGGGAGATTTCGCCACGTGTAATCATATACTGGTATATAATTTTGGAAAATTCCGTATCTGTCTTAATGTTCTTTAGAATATACTTGCATAATGCATCATATACTTCTGTTGAGTCCGCATATTTTTCATCGACATTCAGCTGGCTGATATCGATCCAGTGCTGTGTGATACAGTAACTTAAATACTCTTTCGGGCTGATTTTCTGATTTTTCCATTTCTGGTAAACAGAATCACTGGTATCTATCTCATTTTTTAAGAGTACCTGATCGTCTTTTAACATGGAAATAATGTAAGTAAATTCATCCAGCACTTCATCGGACATTGTATTCAACGCTTCCGGTGAACTGGTCAGTTCCTGTTTTATTTTTCCAAGCGTTGTCTTCTGTCGGGATTTAAAAACACTTAACACATTTTTTTCGGTGTCAGAGGCTTTCGCTTTTGAAAAGTGTTCTGTGTTGATGACGCTGTTGCCAATCAGGGCTGTATACACATCGTTGATCGGAATTTCGCCCGATTTGATATTGGAATACACAATCGCCGCAATCTCATTCTGCAATGCCAGATAGGTAGCTTTCTGCAGATCTGCGTCGATACTCAGATACAGGTCATCTCCGGCTACGGAATCGGTGCTGCTGATAATTTCGGAAATTCTTCCTACATTATCAATATAAAATTTCTGCTCTCCGTTTTTCCCACGCAGATAGGTCTCGTAATACTGCTCCAGCCCGGCTTTTCCGACGGTGTCATTCTGGGTATAATCTTTATTCTTTTTGTGCAGTGCCGTATACTCCGATTCCGAAATCGGTCCGGTGTATCCGATGATCGATGAAAAATATTCACTGTAGTTGTATTTCCGGATCATATCTTCGTTGACCGAAATTCCGCTCAGTGTGTCCATATGCTCATTCACGTAAGCAACGGTCTTGTCCGAAACATCGGTTGCGATTTTTACTTCTTTGTATCTTGCGAAGCGGTTTCCAAGCATGGCATAACGGACAACGACAATACGGTATGCCAGATCCCCATCGTATTTCGAACTGATGCCAAAGTTATCTTTTCCCATCAGATATTCCATAATCTGTTCTGCGGTTGCATTTGCCTCATCGATTCCGGTATCTTTGTCGTATTCGAGATCATCGGCAGAACTTTTTCCGAAAACATCTGCGCGAAAACGGTTCAGCGAGGAACCGGATACATTAAAGCTGTATGTACCGTCTTTTTTCCGGTCAATTTTGAAATCATTATTCAGCGTTTCACCGTTATTCTTTAAAACCGTAAGAATCTCTGCAAGTTCTGCATTGACAGCCTTGTTTTTTTCTTTTGTGCTTGAATAGGTTGTACTGTCATTGATGGAAATGGAATATGCAAGTTCATTGTAAGCCAGAAGCTTTCCGTTTTTGTCATATATATTTCCACGTGCCGCATTGATCGGCTGCTTCATCTGAATCTTTAAAGAAAAGTTTTCCTGATATGACTTTCCGTTGACGACCTGAAGGGTAAAGATTCTTGCAAGGATAATTCCGAAAAATACGATAAATACCGCAGCAAGCACAAAAAGGCGCGAACTGAAAAATTTCTTCAGAAAATCTTTGATATCATAACTCAAATTTTATAGCTCTCCTTTTCTCGTGTTCCTCAAGTTTCTGATTAATCTTGAGAAGAATAAAATACAAAAAGATGGTTATCACCATGGTATAAACAAATTCCGGTAGTATGATGGATGTAAAATAATACCAGAAAGAAAACCGGCTGCGCATAAAAAACATAACGATATAGATCATCAGGTTATTTACGATATCACTCGAGCCGATCAGAATCATCGGAAGCTTAATATCATCCGGGTAAAATCTTTTTTTGAACAATCCGTTGATGTAACCGATGTACATATAAAGTAAAGCATATCCTCCGAGATAAAACCCAAAAAATATGTCGATAAGCAATCCACAAAAGAATCCAACCCACAGCCCTTCTTTTTTCCCACGCATGAGTCCAAAAGAAGACACCACAATAATCAGCAGATTCGGACCGATATTGGCAAATGTCAAAGCTCGAAAAACGGTTGTCTGTAAGAGAAAACAGATTGCTATAATAATAAAAAGCACGATTTTTCTACGCATTTCCTACTCCTGTGATTTTTGTGTTTCGGTATTGTCCTGTGTTTCTGTCTGAGTATCGGATGCCTTCTGGGAAGACAGTTCCTTTTCTCCGGTGTCTTTGAGTGTCGTAATGACAAGCACCTCCCGCAGATGCTGGAAATCAACGACCGGCGTAATGGTTCCCGATTTTGTCAGGTTATTTGCATTTTTTTCAATGGAGGCAATGTATCCAATCAGAATTCCTTCCTGATACTGATCCGACACATAAGAAGTCACGACCGGATCGCCGACCTTTACCTTATCATCTTCATCCCGGAGTTCTGTAAATGGTAACACTTTATCCTGATTCATGGACTTTAAGCTGCCACCGACATTGAAATTATCTTTTGTGGTCAGAACCATGGAACTTACATTACTGGAATCATCGATGATGCTTCGCACCTTGGCAAAATTCGGACCGACGTCTGTGACGATTCCGACCAGACCGCTTCCGGCAATGACGTTCATGCCTTTTTTGATGCCTTCTTTGGAACCTTTGTCAATCGTAAAACTTGAAAACCAGTTGGTTCCGTCCATTGCGATCACATTTGCTGCGACCTTCTGATATCCGGAATATTTATCATCCAGATCCAGAAGTTCCCGGTAATTGTCCAGTTCGTATTGTTCGAGCTTTGTGACGTTTAACTGATTGGTCAGATCGTCTACCTGATTTTGAAGCTTTTTGTTTTCTTTTAAAACTTCTCCAAGTGTTTGAAAGTCATTTGCTTTTCCTGAAATCCAGGAACCGGCATTGTTGATTCCCTTCTGCATCGGAACAAATACATATCCGGCAACTGAATTTAAAGGACCTCCGGAAAGATTAAATACCAGACTCGTAAACAGAGCAACAATACACACGCCGGTAAGGATCAGCAAAATATATTTACTTGAAAGATGCTTTTTCTTATTGCGAAAACTGCGAAATTTTTTCATAAAATCCTCGAATCCTTGTTTCTTACTTTAACGTAGTATTTTTCATGCTGAATGGAATCCGTTTATATTTGGAGTCCGTAGCAATCTTTGAAAGACCGCGGACTGCGCTCTCTTCCGGATTCTCACAGGTATTTACTTTAATATTTGTAATCTGTGTAAACAACTGGTCAAGATCTTTGATTTTTGATCCGCCGCCTGTGATATAAATACCTGCATAGATAATATCCCTGGCAAGTTCCGGTGGTGTTTTCTCCAGAATCAGTTTGATAGACGAACAGATCGATTCAAGATTTGCTTTGATTGCTTCATAGACAACCTCTGCGGTAATTTCACGTTCCACCGGAAGACCGCTTACGACATCCAGACCAACAACGGTCATCGTTTCCTGTCTTCCCGGAAGTCCGCTTCCAAGCTCTTCTTTTAATGCTTTGGCGGTTTTCTTTCCGATCACAAGGTTAAATTCCCTGCGGATATAGCTGATGATGGACTCATCGAGACGATTGGACCCGAAATGCATCAGGTCACTGAGTACAAGTCCTCCGAGAGAAATCACAGAAATTTCGATCGTGTCTGCTCCCATATCCACGACCATGACTCCGGTAGGCTGATTTACATCAATCCCAAGTCCAACGGCATCTGCAAGTGGTTTTTCACAGAGCATAACGTTTTTCGGACGAAATTTGCTTTTATAAAAAAGTTCAAAGAATGCACGTTTTTCTACATCGGTAATGTCTGTTGGTACTGCGACAAGAAATTCTGCATTCTTTACTCTTCCTTTTAATTTTTTCTCAATATAATCAAAAATCATGGTCTGCAGAAAATTGTAATCTGCGATCACTCCCGTAGAAACCGGAAACGTAACGTTGATGCTTTCCGGTGCTTTTTCATACATTGCATAGGCATCATCGCCATACGCATAAATCTGCGTTTTGTTGATAATGGCAATGGTGTTTTTTTCAGATACCACTTTTCCACTGGATTTACTGAATACTTTAAAATTACATGTACCGAAGTCAATACCATAAATATTGTTACTCATTGTCTTCTCCCTTTTCTTGTGTTATAACAATTTATTTTCGCGAAAACTGAAATACTGCTGATCTCCGATTACGATATGATCAGCAAGGGTTAATCCCAACACCGAGGCGCCTGCCCGAATCTGTTCGGTAAGCTTTTTGTCTTCTGTGCTTGGAGTTGGGTCTCCACTCGGATGATTGTGCAGGATAACGATCATAACAGCATTTCGAAGCAGTGCTTTGCGAAACAGTTCCATGGGGGAAACATATGCATAACTGATGCTCCCGGTTGCGATCACACTGTCTCCTAAAAATTTGCATTTGGAATCAAAGAAAGCTGCCATAAAAGCCTCTTCCCTGCGGTGCCGGAGTTCTTCCATATAATAATCGGCGATGGAAGACGGACAGTTCATGGATAAATGATATCCGCGTCCGGTTCTGGCAATGCGCTTGGAAAGCTCCGCAATTGCTTTCAGCTGTGTTGCCTTGACCGGGCCAATGCCCCTGCGTTCTAAAAGCTGTTCATATCCGATTTCATACAGATTCAAAAGATTTCCCTGACACTCCGACAAAAGATCACGCGCAAGATCCAAAGCCGTATAATCCTTTGTTCCTGTCTTTAATATAATTGCAAGAAGCTCTGCATCCGACAGCGCCTCTGCTCCAAGAATCTGAAAACGTTCGTAAGGACGTTCCGATTCCGGCAGGTTTTTCATTGAAATGTGACTCAAAACAGGTTCCTTTCTACTTTTCCGAAGCCACATGAAAACTCATATTATTTTAGCACAGTTCATCTATATTAACAAGGTTGCGTTCATAAAGTTTCTGTAAAGACATGAGAATTCCAAGCTTCGCATGGTACCATGTCAGACCCCCCTGAAAATAAACGGCATATGGCGGTTTCACCGGGCCATCTGCGGAAAGTTCGATGGAAGAACCCTGTACGAATGCACCTGCTGCCATAATAACGTCACAGTCATAACCAGGCATTGCCCATGGCTCCGGAGTGACATAGCTGTCTACCGGTGCAGCAGCCTGAATTCCTTCACAGAAAGCAATCATGGCATCCCGGTTTTGAAATTCCACAGCCTGAATAATGTCATGGCGGCTTTCTGTACTGTCCGGAACCACTTTATACCCCAGTTTTTCATAAATATCTGCCGCAAAAATGGCTCCCTTTAAGGCACCGCTTACAACGGTCGGTGCAAGAAAGAGACCCTGATAAAAGGACTGGATCACACCAAGCGAAGCTCCTACTTCTTTTCCGAGTCCAGGGGAAGTCAGGCGATATGCCGCATTTTCCACACATTCCTTTTTCCCTACAATGTATCCGCCAATCGGGGCAAGGCCGCCTCCCGGGTTTTTAATCAGGGAACCGACCATCATATCCGCTCCCACTGCAAGTGGCTCCCGGTCTTCCACAAACTCTCCGTAACAATTGTCAACCATACAGATGACATCCGGTTTGATATTTTTGATAAATGTGATCAGTTCCCCGATCCGCTCGACCGACAGCGTTGGACGTGTCTGGTATCCCTTGGAGCGCTGGATGGTTACCAGGCGGGTGTTTTCATGGATTGCATTTCGGATTCCATCGTAATCAAATGAACCGTCCGGCAGCAGATCCACCTGGGAATAAGTGATTCCGTATTCGGCAAGGGAACCTCTGGATGGGCGGATGCCAATTACTTCTTCCAGAGTGTCGTACGGTTTTCCGACCGGAGAAAGAAGCTCATCGCCCGGACGCAGATTGGACATCAGGGCGAGCGCAAGTGCATGGGTTCCACAGGTGATCTGTGGACGGACCAGTGCATCTTCCCCGCCAAAACAGTCGGCATATACCCTCTCTAAAGTATCTCTTCCCATATCATTATATCCGTATCCGCTCGAAATATTAAAACATTCTGCACTCACACGGTTTTTCTGCATGGCTGCAATGACTTTCATCTGATTGTATTCCGCATTTGCATCAATCTTTTCAAAACGCTTTTTTAATTCCTGTTCGATTTTTTCGCCAAATGCATAAACTTTCTCGGAAATTCCAAGTTCTTTATATTTTTCTTCCAGTAACTGATTCATTGTATGATTCCTTTCTCGTGTAAAATATCCGTCATTTTCTGTAACATCTGATCTTCCCGGTCATTAAATTCGGATTTGTCCAGCCAGATGACATCCTTTTCCCGGCGAAACCAGGTAAGCTGCCGTTTCGCAAAATGTCTGGTTTCCCGTTTGATCACATACACCGCTTCCTCAAGGGAGCAGCTGCCGTCCAGATAATCTAAAATTTCTTTGTATCCCAGTCCCTGCATGGAAACCATATCTTTGCGGCATCCCATATCATACAGCGTTTTTACTTCTGTAAGAAGTCCCTGCTCCATCATTAAGTCCACGCGCTGATCAATGCGCCGGTATAATTTTTCCCGTTCATCCGTCAGTACAAAATATGCAAAACGATACGGAGATATTTTCTGATGTTCTTTTTCGTTGTGTGCGGAAATCGGCGTATGGTTCTGATGGTAAAATTCCAGTGCACGGATGACCCGTTTGATATTATTTTCATGAATGGTTTCATAAGAAACCGGATCAATTTCTTTTAATTTTTCATGCAGGGCATGCGCCCCGTATTCTTTTGCAAATGCCGTAAGTTCTGTACGGTATGCCGTATCGGATTCCTCTTTGGAAAAGTCTATGTCGTACAACAGGGACTGGATGTAAAATCCGGTTCCGCCGGCGATAATCGGGATCTGTCCGGCGGCATAGATCTGCTGCAGGGCCTCTTTTGCCATCTGCTGAAAACGGACAATATTAAACTCTTCGGATGGCTCTAACACGTCGATCAGATAATGGGGGATTCCCTCCATCTCTTCCGGCATAACTTTTGCAGAACCGATATCCATGTGTTTATATACCTGCATCGAATCCGCGGAAATAACGGCGCCGTTTATTTTTTTCGCAAGTTTTATTGACAGTGCCGTTTTTCCGACGGCTGTGGGACCTGCAAGAATGACAAGTGGTTTCATGAAACAATCCTCTTAAATTTTTTCTCTATTTCGTATTTTGACATGGAAATGATGGTTGGCCGGCCGTGTGGACAGCAAAACGGATTTTCCAGCGTCAGCAATTCCGTCATGAGTGCATCCACTTCCGGCAGGCTCAGTCTATGATTTCCCTTTACCGCTGCCTTGCAGGACATGGTGGCTACTTTTTCCAGTATCAGTTCCGGTGTCTGCCGTCCGGTCAGGTTGGAAAAATCATCAAGCATTTCGATAAACAGATCTTTCATGTCAATATGGTACAGATTATCCGGTACTGCAGAGATCATATATTCTCTGCCACCGAAATTTTCGATCTCATACCCGAATTTTTTGATTTCCGGCAGATACGTCTCTAACATTTCCTGCTCATGGGCATCCAGACTCAGCACAATGGGCGGGCTGACTGCCTGGGATGTAAATTCTTTTTCTTTTAATTTTGCCATCATCCGTTCAAAAAGTACCTTTTCATGTGCCGCATGCTGATCCATGATATACAATTTATCCTCGTATTCGATCAGCCAGTAGGTTTGAAACAATTGTCCGATGATGCGGTGCTTTTTGCGGGCATCATCCGTTAAAAATTCCGGTGAAGCAGCGGCGAGCGTCATCTGTTCGCCAACCGGTTGTTTTTTTGGAATATCTGCAGGAGAGGCTGTTTCCTCCCGCTTTGGGAACGGGTCAAAGGATTCCCGTACCATGGTTTTATCCGGATGCTGTGGCACATACGGCTCAAATGCCGGTGCTTTTTTTGATGGCACAGGCGAAGCCACAGGAGAAACCGGTTTTTCTGGAATCGGAGGCTGGTGATGCTGCTGTCGGATTTCATTGATTCTGCGCTTTTCAAATGGTTCCGGAATCGGTTCTTTGTATGCCGGGGGAAGATTCTTTTTTTTATGTTCTGCTTCATCTACCGGAACTTCCGGAATCAGTTCCTTATGGGAAAGCAGTCCGAAGAGAACATCACACAATTCTTTGTAAATTTCCTGATTGTGTCCAAACCGCAGTTCCATTTTTGTCGGATGTACATTCACATCAAGGGTATCCCCCGGAAATGTGAAATACAAAACTGTAAACGGATACTGGTGCTGCATCAGGAAATTATGATAAGCCTCTTCTATCGATCTGGAAAGCAGAGAACTTTTGATGTAGCGTCCATTGATAAAATAGTTTTCGTAATTCCGGTTTCCGCGGTTAATCACAGGTTTTCCAATATAGCCGGAAAGGGAGAAATATTCTCCCTTGTAGTTTACCTCTAACAGTGCCGCCGCAATCTCACGTCCGTAAATATGGTAAATGAGATCCCGTTTTTTCCCGTTTCCGGAAGTGTGCAGTCTTGTCTGGTTGTTGTTGATATATTTAAAAGAAATATCCGGATGGGACAGGGCAAGTTTTTCCAGCATGTCACTGATGTAGGTGCCCTCTGTCTGTGCCGTCTTTAAAAATTTGCGTCTGGCAGGGGTATTGTAAAACAGATCCCGGACCAGAAATGTTGTGCCATCGGGAGCACCGATTTCTTCGTCTGCAATTTCTTTTGAGCCTTCGATCACGTACCGGGTGCCGGTCAGGGCATCGGCTGGTTTGGTGATCATTTCCACTCTGGAAACAGCAGCAATGCTGGAGAGTGCTTCCCCACGGAATCCTAAAGAATGTACACACATCAGATCTTCTGCACTGCGGATTTTGCTGGTTGAATGCCGCAAAAAGGCCAGTGGAACTTCTTCTTTTGGAATTCCGCATCCATTGTCCGTGATGCGGATCAGGGAAATGCCCCCTTCTTTGATCTCCACGGTAATGGCGGATGCCCCTGCATCAATGGCGTTTTCCACAAGCTCCTTTACCACAGAGCTTGGGCGTTCCACGACCTCTCCTGCTGCAATCTTATCAATTGTCTCCTGACTTAATAACGCAATTTTGCTCATTCGTTTTTCCTTTTTTATATCCTACCAGCGGTTTTTAACTTTGTTCTGAAGTTCATACAGTTTATTGAGTGCATCCATCGGGGTCATGTGGCTGATATCCACGTCCCGCAGTTCCTGAATGATATCGTCATCTTTTACGGTGTCAAACAATGACATCTGTGTCAGATCCACCTCATCGAGATGCGGTTTTTTCTTTTTGCCGGAGGCTTGTCCTTCCACGGATATATTTTTCACGGTTTCCGTAATATCGTTTGCAGAAAGCTGGTTGACAATGTCTTTTGCACGGTTAATCACAAGTTCCGGAATCCCTGCCAGTTTAGCAACCTGTATTCCATAACTTTTGTCTGCGCCGCCCTTTACAATCTTGCGCAAAAAGACGATGTCGTCTCCTTTTTCCTTGACCGCAATACAATAATTATTGACACTGTTTAATTTTCCTTCCAGTTCCGTCAGTTCATGATAATGTGTGGCAAACAGTGTTTTTGCTCCCAGTAATTTGGGATTGCTGATATATTCGACAACCGCCCAGGCAATGCTGAGTCCGTCGAAGGTACTGGTTCCGCGTCCGATTTCATCCAGAATCAGAAGGGAATTCGCCGTGGCATTGCGGAGAATATTTGCCACTTCATTCATTTCTACCATAAAGGTACTCTGCCCACTTGCCAGATCATCTGAAGCCCCGACACGCGTGAAAATCCGGTCCACAATTCCAATGTTGGCAGATTCTGCCGGAACAAAGCTTCCAATCTGTGCCATCAGAACGATCAGCGCGCTCTGGCGCATATAGGTAGATTTTCCTGCCATATTCGGACCGGTAATGATGGAAATCCGGTTATTGTGATTGTCCAGATACGTGTCATTGTCTATAAACATATCATTGACAATCATTTTTTCGACAACCGGATGACGGCCGCCTTTGATATCAATCACGCCGGATTCGTTGATCTTTGGTTTGCAGTAATTATTCTGTCCTGCCACAAGTGCCAGGGAAACAAACACATCAATCTGCGCCACTGCCCGTGCGGTTGCCTGAATACGTGCAACATTATCCGCGATGGTATCCCGGATCTGGCGGAACAGATCGTATTCTAATTCGACCAGACGATCCTGGGAACCGAGAATCGTATCTTCGAGTTCTTTTAATTCCGGCGTAATATAGCGCTCGGCATTGGTCAGTGTCTGCTTTCTCACATAGTAATCCGGCACCTGATCCTTAAAGGAATTGGTCACTTCCAGATAATATCCAAACACTTTGTTGTATTTGATACGCAGGTTCTTAATTCCAGTCTTTTCGCGTTCTTTGCCCTCTAAGTCTGCCAGCCATTTCTTTCCATCCGTTGATGCGTTCCGCAGCCGGTCCACTTCCTCATTGTATCCGGTTTTTATGATGTTGCCGTCACGTACGGAAATCGGAGGATCATCGTTGATGGAAGACTTCAAAAGTGCACACAGATCTTCCAGACAGTCAAAATGTTCCCGGATTCCGGTGGCAAGCTCTCCCTTTAAATCCTCAAGCAGTGTTTTAATTGGAGGCAGCATTTCTAAAGAATTGCAAAAAGCAATCATATCCCGCGGATTGGCGGTCTGGTATGTAATTCTGGTAATCAGACGTTCCAGATCATATATTGGTCCTAAATATTCCCGCAATTCTTCCCGGGTGATCTCCTGATCATTTAAATTTGTAATCAGTTCCTGCCGTTTTAATATCTCTGTTTTGTCGATCAGCGGCTGTTCCACGTAAGAGCGCAGAAGTCTGGCACCCATTGCCGTCTTTGTCTTATCCAGTACCCAGAGCAGGGAACCACGCTTTTGTTTTTCCCGCATGGTCTCTACCAGTTCGAGATTTCTCCGGGAGGAACTGTCAATGATCATATATTTCCCGATGGAATACGGACGGAGTTCCAGAATATTAGAAAGGGTGTTCTTTTGTGTTTCATACAGATATTTCAGTAATGCCGCGGAGGCAATCACACCACAGTCGTAATCCATCAGTCCCAGCCCTTCCAGACTCTGTACATGAAAATGGGACAACAGCGTTTCCTTTGCCAGATCATCCCCGAAATACCAGGAATCCAGAGCGGATACCGCAATTCCCATGCGCTCCTTCATATCATCGATATCTACCCCGCTCATATAAAACGGCTCGTTGCAGATGATTTCTGTCGGACTGAAACGATTCAGCTCGTCCAACAGTTTTCGTTCACTGTCCACTTCCGTTACAAAGAAATCTCCGGTCGTAACGTCGGTCGTCGCAATGCCGTATTTATCCCCGATATATACGATACACATGAGATAATTGTTTTTTGCCTCGTCTAACGACTGCATATCAATGTTTGTTCCCGGAGTGACTACACGGATGACTTCCCGTTTGACAATTCCTTTTGCCAGTTTCGGATCTTCCACCTGTTCACAGATTGCTACTTTGTATCCTTTTTTGACCAGCCGGTTGATATATCCGTCTGCGGCATGAAACGGAACCCCGCACATCGGCGCCCGTTCTTCCAGTCCACAGCTTTTTCCTGTCAGCGTCAGTTCGAGTTCCTTTGAAACTGTTTTGGCATCCTCGAAAAACATTTCATAAAAATCACCCAGACGGTAAAACAGGATACAGTCTTTGTATTCTTCTTTTGTCTGCAGATAATGCTGCATCATTGGTGTTACTTCTTGTTTCACTTTTTTCTCTCTTTCTAATAAACCGGATGATAACGTTTCATCACATCATCAGCCAGACGCAGACCGTCCATCGCTGCCGACATAATGCCTCCCGCATATCCTGCGCCTTCTCCACCCGGATAAATTCCGTGCACACGGCTCTCTCCATTTGTATCCCGCATGATCCGCACCGGAGATGAGGTGCGTGTTTCCATGCCGGAAAGAATCGCATCAGACCGGTCAAACTGCGGAATAATGTTCGAAAAATGTTCCATTCCAAGCAAAAAGGAATGTTCCATGTCCTCTGTCATCAGACCTCTGAGATTTGCAAAGCAGGTCTGCCCTTTTGTCTGGGAATTAAAATCTCCATATCCTTGGCTTGCGATATTCTGCCGGTAATCGCCAAACAGCTGCTGCGGAATCTTTCCGTTTCCCAGCTGATACGTTTTATGTTCGAGTGTTTCCTGAAAGTGCATGCCATCAAGTGGATCCTGTGCTCCGTAATCGGCAGGGGAAACCGAAACAATAATGGCAGAATTTGCGTTTTTCCCACTTCTGCCCGAATAACTCATACCATTGACACAGGTTTTTTCCTTCATGGAGGAAGCATTTACGACATAACCGCCCGGACACATGCAAAAGGAATATACCCCGCGTCCGTTTGGAAAATTGGACGTCACCTTATAGGGTGCGGCAGGAAGCCGCAGGGCGTTTCTTTTTCCGTTTCCGTACATGGCATCATCGATCATCTGCTGGGGATGTTCCACGCGGAATCCCACGGCAAAATTTTTGGCTTCCATTGGAAGCTGGTGTCTATGCAGCATCATAAAGGTATCCCTTGCACTGTGTCCAAGTGCAAGAATGGCAACGTCTGCCGGAATCACCGTATCATCCTCCGTCACAAGTGCCTGCAGTGCATTTTCTTTTATCTGAATGTCTTTTAAGCAGGTCTGAAAACGAAACTCCGCACCGTGTTTGATCAGGTAATCCCTCATATTTTTGATCACCTTCGCCAGAATATCGGTTCCGATATGTGGTTTTGCATCATAAAGAATGTCCGATGGTGCCCCAAATTTTACGAATGTTTCCAGTACATAACGGTTTCTTCCGGACGGATCCTTCACCACCGTGTTTAATTTTCCATCGGAAAAGGTTCCTGCCCCACCTTCTCCAAACTGTACATTGGAATCCGGCTGCAGAATACCGGTTTTCCAGAAGCGTTCAACGTCCGCACTGCGGTCTTCTACCTGTTTTCCACGCTCTAAAATAAGCGGCGCATATCCTGCAAGTGTCAGCTGCCAGGCTGCAAAAAGACCACAGGGACCGGCTCCCACAATCACCGGACGCCGGTTTAAACGCTCCTGCCCCATTTCCGAAAAACGGTAACCGGTTTCTGTCACAAGGCTGACGGAAGGCTGATGCAGTTTTTTTACGATGCTGTTTTCCTGACGGATCGTTACATAGATGCAATATACATAAAACAATGACGGCTTTTTCCGTGCATCGAGGGAACGCCGCATCACCTCGTAATGAAATGTTTCTTTCGATGGAATACGAAGTGTTTTTCTGATTTTATCTTCCAGATCTTTTTGGGAATGTCCTACTGGAAGCTTTAACTGATTGATTTTAATCATTATGAACCTACTTTACTTCCTGCGACATGTCCGCTGGACCATGCCCATTGCAAATTATATCCCCCACAGATTCCATCGACATCCAAAAGTTCACCAACGAAATAGATGCCCGGGACAATCCGTGATTCCAGCGTATCTGTGTGGATTTCTTCTGTGTGGATTCCCCCAGTGCACACCTGTGCAGCAGAAAAATCCCTTACCTTTTTTAAGCGGACAGGGAATGTCTGTATCTGTCTGCAGAGCGTTTCGGTCTGTTTTTGGGAAATCCGTTCTGTGTGTTCATGAACCGGAATGCCTGCTGCCTTAAGTATAACCGGAATCAGTTTATGGTTTAAAAGCCCACGAAGTGATTCTGCGGCATCCTGTATCCCGGCATCCCGTGAAAATCTGCGCTGCAGTTCCTGCGCAATCATATCTTCGGAAAAATCCGGCAGAAAATTGATGGTAAGTTCTGCCTGTTTTTTTTGATACAGTGCTTTCGAGGCCGGACTGCTGACCTGAAATACCGGAATACCCGAAATTCCGTAATCTGCAAGCTGCAGTTCTCCACGTTCCTGTTTGCATTTCTGCCCATCTATGTACAAAGACAGGAGTGCGTCCGTGCGGACTCCGGATACTTTGGAAAATTCCATTCCTTCTGCCTCAAATCCACACAGTGCCGGCAAAATCGGCTCAAACCGGTGCCCAAACGATTTTATCAGCGAAATCATGGATCCATCGCTTCCGGATTTCGGTGCAGCACGAAGACCTGTTGCAAAAACAAGATTGTGGGAACAATACGTTCCCATGGATGTCCGTACCTCAAATCCGTATTTTGTCTCACAAAACTGCCGGATGTCACAGGAAGTGACCAGGGAAACTCCGCTTCGTTTCATTTCCGCGGACAGCGCATCCGCAACGGAAGAAGCCTGTCCGGAGTTTGGGTATACATATCCGTTCTTTTCTTTTGGCCAGATGCCGATCTCCCGGAAAAACGCAAGGGTATCTTCCACTGTAAACTGCTTTAAAATTTCCTGTACCAGTCCGCGGTCTCCGTAATAACACCGGGGAGACATCTTAAGATTTGTAAAATTACATTTTCCGTTTCCGGTTGCCAGAATTTTTTTCCCCGGCTTATCCATATGTTCTAAGACGGTAACGGACAATCCACGTCTTGCGGCCGTAATTGCGGTCATCATGCCGGAAGCTCCGGCGCCAATCACGAGCACATCCTGTTGTTTTGATTTTTTCTTATCCATAGTCCACCTGTCATTTTATCTGTTAAACCAGTTAAATATTTTATCATATAGGTATAAAATATTCAACTCGAATAGCTTTCCAAAAAGTCAAAAAGGCTCTCTTCATCTGCAAATCCAATGCCATTTTCCGCCTGTTTCTGCATTTTTTGACTTAAATTCTCACTTCGAATCCCGGTTTCCATATATACGGTTTTTCCATCCGGTAAAAAAACAACCAGCCGGCTGTCCTGTGTACGGATAATATAGGCATTTTCCGTTTCTTTGTAAGGAGTTCCGGTCAAAACGGTGTGCTCTGTTTCGGATGCATATTGTTCTTGGGTATTTTTTGTGTTTTCTACACCTCTTTTCTGATACCAGATGCCAAAGACCAGCAGCAGAACCAGACAAAGAAGAATGCAGATGCCTGTTTTTTGATTCATATCATCACCTTCTAACAGTAGCATCTGCATTTTATTTCCGTTTTATACCATTTACTTTAATAAATGTAATTTTTTTGCAACCCGGACAATCAGAGTTCCTTTCGGGAATTTTTTAATCTCCTCTTCGGTCAGTCCGTGCAGTAACAGTAAGACAACTGCATATACGATAACCGCTGCAAGAATTGCAAGCATGGCAGATACCGCATTGATTTTTAAGACCGCATAGCTGCCATGATAGACGATATAGGTAATAATTCCCATAATAACCGAGGAAATTCCCGGCACAATAAATGTTTTGTGAATTTCCTGATGATAGCCGCTGTATTTTCGTATTGCCAGCGCATTCATAATACACATTAAAAACGCAAAGAACATATTCGCGATAATGACCGCATAGATATTCATGCGGAAAAACAGCATCAGTATAATCAGTACGATCACATGAGCGACAAGCGAAACCGCTGCATTGATAACCGGAATCTTTAACCGGTCAATGCCCTGCAGCAGTCCGTTTGAAAGCGTAGACATTGCATAAAACACAACCGCCATTGCCCCAACCCACATCATGGTACCTGCCATAGGTGCCGTCTGTGCCGTTCCCGGGAAAAGCAGACGACAGATCGGCTCTCCCAATACAGCAAGTCCTATGGCACAAGGGAAAGAAATCACCATGATAAAACGCATGGCAGAATTGATCTGTTCCCTGACTTTTTTCATATCTTTCTGTGCAAAGGACATCGTAAGTGTCGGTACGGAGGAGGCAGCCATCGCGGAGGCAATGGAAATCGGAACATTGATCAGCAGTTTATATTTTCCAGAAAAAACGCCCCACCATACATCGATCTTGTTTTCAGAGTATCCCTGCAATAACGCAACATTTTTGAAAATACTCTGGTCAATGATACTGCTGATATTGTAAACAGTTGTACTTAAAAGAACCGGAACAATTGTGATAATGAGGATCTTCATGGTATAGGCAAATGGCTCTACCTTAACGCCTTTTTCCCGTTTCATTCTTCGCTTAAAGACATGCATATAAGCAAAAAATACGAAAAGTACAAAAATCAGCGCAGCGACAGATCCAAGGTTCGTTCCCAATGTGCCTCCGGCTGCACCGTATGCAGGCCCGTAATGATCGGCATCCCCGAGAACCGCTCCGATCTTTGTTCCGTAGCGATACAGAACATAAGCTGCCCATACACTGATGATGGCATTAACAATCTGTTCAATGATCTGTGAAATGGCACTTGGCATCATCGTGCCAAGTCCCTGGAAAAATCCACGCAAAACGCCAAGAACCGCAACAACAACCAGTGCCGGTCCTAAGATTTTAAGTGCAAACACACTGTATGGTGTTTTTAAGAGTGTTCCGGTAAAAAATTCTGCTCCGAAAAATACAACAAGCGATGCCACAATTCCCGATACCAGGGCAAAAAGAAGTGCACCTTTTAATACCTGATATACCGACCGGTACTGTCCTTTGGCCGCTTTCGCGGAAACCGTCTTTGACACTGCCTGTGGCAGACTGTAGGATGAAATAATCAAAATCACGTTGTACACGTCAAATGCACAGGCATAATAACTGATTCCTACATCGCCCAGAATATTGTTCAATGGAATACGATACACCAGTCCGATGATTCTGCTTATAATTGACGCGACCGCAAGAATTGATCCCTGAACCAGAAAATTTGTTCCGTTATTCTTTGATTTACCCATCTTCTAACCTCAATGCTTTTGTTTCTTTTATTCCGCGCTGATTTTATTTTGGGATGCACGGCTGTTTTCGACGATCTCTACCCATGTCTTTCCGGGATTTAAAATAATTTCCTGACCATCCTGTGTATAATAATGTGTAATATCATTTGCGGATGCTCTTTTCCATGTAATCGGGACAGCTTTTCCGTTTGTGATGTACATTCCTGATCCACCGGAAAGATAATCGATATCTAACGTTCCGTTTTTGGAATCTTTCAGGCTGCTGTAACAATTCTGTAAAATGATATTTTTCACAGCAAGCTGTTCTCCGGTAGAACCGTCAATCTGTTTATCACCAAATTCATAGCGGTAATACAGACCATCCGTTTCATTGTATACAAACCAGGGCTTTGCGTCAACATAGTATAAGGATACTTTTTTTGCAGTCTCTCCCTGCTCCAGCAGATTCGGGGAATCTTCCGCTGCAAAACGGTAATGCGATGTATAATTCTCCGGAAGCTTTGTATCATACCCGTATGTCTTCATGGCAGAGGCTAAATTTTCTCCGGTTGTATACAGATTGTGCGGTGCCCTGCGGCTATTGTCCCGGTAATAAAAGGCTCCGCCTTTTCCCGTAATTCCATCCACATTGTCAATGAATGAACTATTTAAAACATCAAGTGCATATTTACTTTCGCCTGCATGAAAATAAACCGCCTCAAATTCTTTGGCAAAGTATACGTAATACAGACGACAGCTTCGCACATTTCCCACTTTTTTGAGGGAAGCATAATCCTGATAAATTGTCATTAGCCGGGTAATGCCGCCTTCCACCGGACATTCATAGATAATATCCGCATTTCCGATTCCATACTGCGGAAGGGTTACGTGCGTGTTTTCTGTCATGACGGCAACCGGACGATTCTTTGCTTTTTTTTCATCCATCCACTCTCCAGTATAGAAACTTCGGACTTCTCCTTCGTGGGTTTCCACCGGTTCCGGCTGATATTCTGTTTCGGCAGTTTCTGCAGGTACATCCTGTGTGGATGAAGGTGTGGGAGCTTCCGATTCTTTACTTTTGCATCCGGCGGATAAAATGGCAATCGCACAGACAACGCCTATCATTTTCCATCTCTTTTTCATAAAACACATCCATTCTTTAATCTCTTACGATATGCATCTCTTCGAGTATCTGTTTTTGTTTTGGTTCCATGATGGCCGCATCTTTTGGATCAATGTGGTCATAGCCAAACAGATGAAGCATACTGTGCACAATCAGAAATGCAAATTCACGCTTCGGACTGTGTCCGTAACTTTGTGCCTGTTCTAACACTTTATCGACCGATATAATAATATCGCCAAGCATGACTTCTCCCGTATCCGGATTAAAATCATCTTCACTCTCTTCTTCCAGGAAAGAAAAATCTCCGGCTTTCTCATAAGAAAGCATCGGGAAAGAAAGAACATCCGTCGGACGGTCGATCTGGCGGTATTCCAGATTGATCCGATGGATTTCTTCATTGTCTGTAAGTGTCAGATTGACTTCTGCTTCATAAGGAAAATTCTCATGGGACAGACAAAAGGCAATCACATCCTCTGCAAGCTTAGCATATGCAAAATCAAACGGTATGTTACATGTTTCTTCTAAATAAAAACTCAACGAAGTAATTCCTCCTTTGCAAGAAATTCACGAATCTTTAAAAACTGGTTCATACTCATTCCGGAATGGTCATAAATTTCACTTGAGGAAAAATCATTCACGGTCTGATAAATTACAATATCACGGTTCCAGACACTTTGTCCCACATTTTGTTCCATCGCTTCCAGACGGATCACAACCGCATCCACCATGTGCACCAGAGCGGATTCCGGTGAAGATGGAAGCTGCTCTTCTCCATAGTATTCTGCCAGAATGGAAATCAGCTCCGCCGGAAAACATAAGGATTCTGCCTTATTGACCGCATTTTTGATATATGGCTCCCCGATCCAGCGCCCCATACGGTAATAAAAACCTCCGGCAAGACATAAGTTCGCCCGGTATCCCACTTCTTTTGCACAGCGGCAGGCAATGTCTGAAACTTTCACTGCGTGGCGGTATTCCACCATGGAAAAATCCTTGAGGGCTTTTACTTCCGAATAATCCTCGGACACGATATCCAGCAGATGGTTTTCAATTTCCTGATCCGCTTCATGAAGCAGCCGGTGAAACAGAAAAGCTGCTGTCAGAAAAGTCAGGAATGCTGTTCCAAAAGCATAAAGCAGCGAATATTTCTGCATTTCTTTCGTTGATAAATAGGAAAACAGTTCCGGAATCATCAGACTGAAAAAGAAAGTCAGAAGGGATACACCCATACGGTATTTTTTTTCTTTTAATGCCTGTGCCAGTACAGCAGCAAGCATTGTAAGCATCATATAAGCAGCAAGGGCATAAAAACTTCCCCCGACAGTCAGTGCCAGCACCAGATCAAAAAACAATCCAAAAGACACCGCCACCATGGAATTTGACACTGCGGTGAGCAGAATCACCGGGATCATCACCGGACGATAAAATTCCGGAAGATAACTGATCGCATAGATCAATCCCCCACTTACCGTATAGGTAACGGAAAGACGGATAAAGGTTGTCTGTGTGTTTGCCGATATTCCTTTCTGCTTTCGTTCATATTCCAGTTCAAAAATGCAGACCAGAAGAAAAATCAGGGTCAGGAAAAACATACTGAGCCATTCATCCGGATACAGGTGGCTTTTGGCACCTAATCCACCCATCACTCCAAAAGTGACAAGCGCGATCACCAGAAGCGATATGACGCGATAGAGGTTTATTGTCTCTTTGGGTTTCATTTTTTCTCCTGTCTGGCAGACTTACGCGCACTCCGGCTGCTCTGTCTGGACTCATAATCATCATAAGCCTGTACAATCTTTTGTACCAGCGGATGTCGGACGACATCTTTGCTTGTTAATTTACAGATTCCGATTTCTTCCACATTTTTCAAAACCCGAAGTGCTACATCCAGCCCGGATTTACTTCCCGGGGCCAGATCTTTTTGCGTGGCATCTCCGGTAATCACAGCTTTCGAGCCGAAGCCGATACGTGTCAGAAACATTTTCATCTGTGCCGGTGTGGTGTTCTGTGCCTCATCCAGAATAATAAATGCGTTGTCGAGTGTCCGTCCACGCATATAAGCCAGCGGTGCAACCTCAATCAGACCTTTTTCCATATTTTTCTGAAATGACTCCGCACCCATAATCTGATACAGGGCATCGTATAAAGGGCGCAGATACGGATCTACTTTGCTCTGCAGATCTCCCGGAAGAAATCCGAGTTTTTCTCCCGCTTCAATTGCCGGACGTGTCAGAATGATGCGTCCCACTTCTTCATTCTTAAACGCAGTGATCGCCATGGCCATGGCCAGATATGTTTTTCCGGTTCCAGCAGGGCCCATCCCGAAAACAATCATTTTTTTACGGATATTATCTACATAATCCTTCTGCCCGAGTGTTTTAGGCTTTACCGGCTTTCCCTGTATGGTATGACAGATCACATCTTTATCAATCTCTACCATCTCAGACCCTTTGTGTTCCTGCAAAAGAGCAAGTGCGTAGTTTACATTCTGTTCGCTGATAACATTTCCCCGTTTTGCAAGCTCATACAACTGTTCAAACACTTCCTGTGCGCCGCTTGCGGCAGATGGAGTACCGATAATTTTCAACTGATCATCGCGCACAACAACCGTTACACCCAGTGTCCGTTCTATTTTTTTGATATTGGCATCAAACTGTCCGAAGACATTTGCCATATGTTCCGTTGGTATCCGGAGCGATACTTCATTCAGACTCATTTACAGGTTCCTCTCGTTTCATTTCGGTTGGTACTAAAGTTGTGATTTTTTCACACCCCTTTACCTGACCATAGATATGATAGTTTTTATCTATCTGTTCAATCATAACATTTTTGTCGACAATTCGCACCCCATTTTCTTCCAATTCCGAAAGAAATTGTGAAAAATGTGTCAAGGCAAGCTGTTTTACCTGTTCTTTTGTCAGCATAACGGTCTTTTCCTGCAGCTCAGACGTTGTGATTTCTCCAAAATAAACCGGAAGATAAAAACTGTCCTGCAGGCAAAACTGCCGGGTATCCGTTACAGAACGCTCCGATGCATACTCCGCATGCAAAGCTGGAGTTACCAGACGCCAATTCAGAACCTGTAGAAAATATCGTTTGTGTTTATTACCGGTTTCTTTTTTTTCTGTCATTTTGGAAGAAATCCAGTCCTCATAGGGATGCATCGTATATCCATATACATCGGCATCGGCGCTTTTATAATAGTATTCCCGCACTTCCCCGTTATCATCCAGAATTTCCTGCCGTCCACAGACCAGCACATCGCCTTTTTTCACTTTATCACCCTTTTTCACTTTGGCAAGCCCGCTCCTTGTAATGACCGATGCAATCGTAGCATCCGCAGATGCCGCCAGATCCATACAGGTGCCCTCTGCTTCTTTCGTTTCCTCGTGAGAAGAAATTTTCTCCTGTATCTGTACAACCAGCCGGGTTCCCGTTTCGTATACACTTGCCCAGATCACCGGTTCCAAGTCCTGACGCAGGGACAGCTCCAGTGCATCATTGTCGATTTCCTTTGCCGGCATGCCATAGGTAACGTTGTGTGCACTTAAATATTCCAGAATGGCGTCTTCTCCCAGAGAGGAATTCCCTTTGATTTCAATTCTCCAGATTCTCGTACTGAGCACCCAGACTCCTGCCATGACACACAAAAGGACAAAAATTCCAAGTTTTCTTGCGCGGTATTTCTGCCAGAAAAACGGAAAGCCGATCCTTTTTCTGATGTGGATTCTCGTTTTTGTTTTCCGCAGATATGGACGCAGTTCATACAGATCCTGCAACCGGATATAAAAAGAAACCTGCGTCGGAGAATCCGGCTGTATCTTCCAGAACATAATTTCGTGACGTGCACATAAATTTAAAAAACGGGAAATGTTGCTTCCGCATGCACAAACCAAAAGACTGCCATTGACGAATCGAAGAAACCTTTCTATCATGGCAGAAATGTGATCTCCTGCATATATCCGGAAATTTCGATAAGATCCGCCGAATATTTCCGGATGGACAGACTCCTTCCGACGATCCGGATATGATAGGATTGTGTTGCAATTCCGATCACCTCCGGACAGTATTTTATAATTCCACGGTGGTTAACGATACAAAGTGTACGGTTTCCTTCCATGGAAAGAAGCGGCATCCCCAGGAAAATGTCTTTTGGCAGTTCCATTTGTTCTACGAGATGCTCCTGTTTTATTTTGTGTCTGGTTTGATTCGAATGGCTTTTCATACTTCACTATATGAAAAGCGAACCCGTCCTATGTCTCTAAATTCAGGGATCCGTTTCGGTACGCTTCCAAAAATACATTAAATTCTACGGCCATCATCATAATATACATGCAAAAATACAGCCAAAGCATGATCAGGGCAATGGTTGTCAGGCTTCCATACATGGAAAATCCATTAAAATAATCAACATAGATGGAAAGCCCGAAGGAAAAAACATACCATGCAGCTGCACATGCCGTGGCTCCAGGAAGCTGGCTTTTAAAGGTAAGCTTTGTATTCGGAAGTGCGGTAAAAATCACGTCAAAAAACAGGATCAGAAGAAGTAACATGATAAGCCCCCGGAATTTGATTATTATTTTTACGAGATGTGCAATAAACGGAAGATAATCTGCCGCTAAATGCCGCAGACTGTTTCCAAAAACCAGCACAACAAGCGTAAATACAATCGCAACCAGAAAAACAATGGTATAAATAACCGCCCAGAATCGGAGTACAAACCAGTTTCTTGTCTCTTTTAATTCGTGAACCGCATTCAGACCATCTGCCATATACTGAATGCCTTTTGCGGCAGACCATATGGCAATAATTGCCGTGACCGAAATGATTCCCATGGATCTTGTATAGATTTCTTTTACAAGGGTAACCAGAAACGGAGCAACATACTGCGGCATGACTCTTTCTATGATTTCAAATACCATATCCTCCGTGATACTGGTATATTGAAGCATGGAAGAAAACACCATAAGAAACGGAATGATGGATAAAATAATAAAAAAAGCGATCTGTGCGGAATAAGCATTTATTTTGTCTTTCTGGCATTTGGCTAAAAACCGGGTAACCAGACGTATTGCTTTTTGCATACCAAATGATCCTTTCTTCTTTATTTATGATATGGTTCGTGATGCATGATACGGTAAGAACGATAAATCTGTTCCAGCAGAATCACACGCATCAGCTGATGGGGGAATGTCATCTTCGAAAAGCTGAGTCGTGCATCTGCCCGCTTAAGAACCTTGTCGGATAATCCAAGAGATCCTCCGATTACAAAATAAATATGGCTGACTCCGCCAAGCCCGAGTTTTTCAATTTCACGGGAAAGTTCTATCGAATCCGGCTGTTTTCCATCGATCGCCAGCGCAATCACATAGCCGTCCGGGCGGATGGATTTTAAAATACGCTCCCCTTCCCGGTCTTTGACCATGGCAATTTCGGTTTCGCTTGCCTGTTCTTTTGTCTTTTCATCCGCCACCTCCGTAATGGATAACGTACAGTAGCGGCTGAGCCGTTTGGAATATTCCCTGACGGCTTCCGTATAAAATTTTTCCTTTATTTTGCCTACGCAGATAATTGTTATTTTCATGTTGTTATTTTACTATATTTCTCTGTAAATTTGTAGTGAAAAATGATATACTGTAATCAACAAATACAAGAGAGGTAACGAAATTGAAAGAATTACAAGAAAGAATTAAAAAAGATGGAATTGCTGTCAATGAAGACATCTTAAAAGTAGACAGTTTTATCAATCATCAGGTAGATCCGGTACTGATGCAGCACATCGGGGAAGCTTTTGCGGAACACTTCAAAGATCAGGGCATCACAAAGGTTGCAACCATTGAAAGTTCCGGCATTGCTCCGGCTCTTATGACAGCTATGTGCATGGGTCTTCCTATGATTATCTTAAAAAAACAGCCTTCTAAGATTTTAAACGACAATCTGTTCCAGACAGAGGTCACTTCCTTTACCAAAGGAACAAGTTATGAACTGACGCTTTCTTCTAAGTTTGTCTCAGAAAAAGATCATGTCCTGATCATTGATGATTTTCTGGCAAACGGAGAAGCAGCTACCGGAGCCATCCGTCTGATCCGCAAAGCGCACGCTACCATTGCAGGTGTAGGCGTCCTGATCGAAAAAGCATTTCAGCCGGGACATGAAAAACTGGTTTCTCAGGGATTTGATGTGTATCCCCTTGCAAGAATCAGCCATATGGCAAAAGATGAGATTGAATTTCTGGAAGATTAAACCACCTCTTCCACAACAGGGAGTGTTGATATGTCCATGCAGTTATAAAGCATCGGCAATCACACTCCCTGTTTGATTTTTAACAATTTCTATATTATTTTATTCTTCTGCATTATCTGCAGGATCATCTATATCATCTTCTGCTGTATAGTCCTGTGAATAATAAATAAAATTTCCTCTATATACATCCGAACTTAATCTCGTCGTATGATCAATGATCACAACCGAAAGAATATTGTTTCCTTCCGGAACTTTGATCGGCTGCGTATAAAGATGACTGGCAGCAGTCGGCGTACTTCCGTCCCAGGTATAGTAAGCACTGCAGCCGTTCGGAACGGTAATCGTTACGGAAGTTTCCACGCCGAAATCTCCACCGTCCGGAGAAACAATCGGTTCATCCGGTGCCGGGATGGAAATTTTATAGTTTGCTTCTGTTACCTCACTGTAAACTCCCTTTTCGTTTTTACATACCGCTTTTACGGTATAGGTTTTATTATTTTCATCCAGTTTCACAGGTTCTGTGTATCGCAATCCGCGTTCTTTTGGATCTGACCCGTCTACCGTATAATAAATTTCATAGCCTTTTGTGGAAAGCATCTGTAGTATCTGGGCATTTTCAAAACTTCCGCTCTTTAAACTGAACTGTGGTCCCTCTACCTGATAATCGGCGAAAAGATCTTTCAGACTGTCATCCACAGCCTCGGAGAGAGAAAGTATGGCATCGGTATTGTTCTGCTTCTCATAAATGGCAATCAGTCCTTTGCATGCCTGACGATTTTTCCTGTCCGCACGGATCACTTCCTGATATAAAACAAGTGCCGAATCATAATCGTTTTCTTCGGTATACAGTTTTGCCAGAGCCAGCCGGACTTCAATACTGTTTTTATCCAATGCCAATGCATTTTCATAGCAGGCAATTGCATTTTTGGTATCTCCGGCTTTTTGTGCTTTCTCTGCCAGTCCCACCTGGTAATCGAAGGAATTGGCATGATTGGAACGGATTGCTGCTCCAAGAATTAACAGGGCAAAAATAAGCACGCATACGATTCCGAGAACCAGGAAGATAATTTTTTTCTGGCGTGGGTCGAGGTGTTTTTTCCCCGGATGTTTTGTCTCTGCAGGTGCCGGTTTTTTATTTCTGTCCGGTCTGGAACCTGAAATCTTTTGGGATTCTTCCGTAAGAACCTGATTCAGATAATCATCATCGTAAATATTGTAGTCCGGCACAATCTGTACGGCTTTCCCGCATTTTGGACAGTACAGACTCCCCTCTTTTAATTCCTCACCGCAATAAATACACTTCATCATCTATCCCCTATCTGTTTTATGAATAAAGTTTCATGGCATCTACACAGTTATGCATGAGCATCGCAATTGTCATCGGTCCAACACCACCCGGAACCGGTGTAATATAAGAAGCGATCTGCTCTGCCTCTTCGAAACGGACATCCCCGCACAGCTTATTTTCTTCATTTCTGTGAATTCCGACATCGATGACAACCGCTCCTTCTTTGATATAATCGGCACCGATATAACGTGGTTTTCCAATGGCCACAATCAGAATATCCGCCTCTTTGCAGATTTCTTTGAGATTTTCGGTCCGTGAATGACAGATCGTAACCGTTGCATTTTCCCGAAGCATCAGAAGCGCCATCGGTTTTCCGACAATGTTGCTTCTTCCGATTACCACACAGTGCTTTCCGGCAATTTCAATATTGCTGCGTTTTAACAGCTGGATAATACCGGCGGGCGTGCAGGAGACAAATCCTTTTTTCCCAACCACAAGTGCACCGACATTCTGCGGGTGAAAACCATCGACATCTTTTTGCGGATCAATTGCCTGGATCACATGATCTTCGCAGATATGTTTCGGGAGTGGAAGCTGGCACAGAATTCCATGAACATCTGGATTGTCATTTAGTTTCTGAATCAATGCAAGCAGTTCCTCTTCCGTGGTTTCTTCCGGAAGTTCATACGAAAGCGACTCTATTCCAATATATGCACAGGCTTTCTTTTTATTTCTGACATATACGCTGGATGCCGGATCTGCGCCCACCTGAATGACCGCAAGTGCACATGTTTTCCCCTGTGCCGCATATGCTGCAACTTCTGTTTTTAATTCTTCTTTGATTTCCGCTGAAATCTTCTTTCCATCTATGATCTTTGCCATGCCCTTATCTCCTTAGAACAATCCTGTGATTACACCGTCATCATTGACATCAATTCCGTAAGCTGCCGGTTTCTTTGGCAGACCCGGAAGCGTCATGATCGAACCGTTGACAGCAACGACAAAGCCGGCACCGGCAGAAACATATACTTCCCGGACATTGATCTTAAACCCGGTCGGTCTTCCGAGTTTCTTCGCATCATCCGACAGGGAATACTGTGTCTTTGCCATACATACCGGGAAGTTTGCCATACCCAGATCCGTAATTCGTTTCAGTTCCCGCTCCGCTGCCGGAGAATAGGTAACTCCATCGGCACCGTAAATTTCTTTTGCAACCGTCTCGATCTTTTCTTTCAGTCCAAGATCATCACTGTAGAGAGTATGGAAATGGCTTTCTTTCTTTTCAAGTGTCTCGAGAATTTTGTTTGCCAGAGCAATTCCGCCCTCTCCGCCTTTTTCCCATACTTTTGCCAGAGCAAATTCACAGTCATGCTCTTTGCAGAACTGTTCTACATAAGCGGTTTCTGCCTCTGTATCCGAAACAAATGCATTCAATGTGACAACGACCGGCACACCGAATTTCTGAAGGTTTTCAATATGTTTCTCCAGATTGACAATTCCTTTCTTTAATGCCTCAAGGTTTTCATTGGATAATTCATCCTTCAAAACTCCGCCATTGTATTTTAATGCACGGATCGTCGCAACGAGTACCACTGCATCCGGATGAAGCCCTGCCTTCCGGCACTTGATATCAAAGAATTTTTCCGCACCTAAATCCGCACCGAATCCTGCCTCGGTAATTACATAATCGGCAAGTTTTAAAGCAGTTGTGGTAGCACGCACGCTGTTACATCCATGTGCGATATTGGCAAATGGTCCTCCGTGAACGAGCGCCGGTGTATGCTCCAGTGTCTGGATCAGATTCGGCTTTAACGCATCTTTTAACAGAGCTGCCATAGATCCAACTGCTTGCAGATCTTCTGCAGTTACCGGCTTGCCGTCAAACGTATATGCCACGATAATCCGTCCCAGACGTCTCTTTAAATCTTTCATATCTTCGGCAAGGCATAAAATCGCCATAATTTCGGATGCTACCGTGATTACGAAATGATCCTCACGCACCATTCCGTCCATTTTATTTCCAAGTCCCACAACCACATTACGAAGGACACGGTCATTCATATCCAGACAGCGTTTCCATACCACCTGTCTTGGATCAATCCCAAGCGTATTTCCCTGCTGGATATGGTTGTCCAAAAGAGCTGCCAGCAGATTATTTGCAGAAGTAATTGCATGAAAATCCCCTGTAAAATGAAGATTTAAATCCTCCATCGGAACAACCTGGGAATATCCACCACCTGCGGCACCGCCTTTAATTCCGAAACATGGTCCAAGGGAAGGCTCACGCAACGCAATCATTGCTTTTTTTCCAAGTTTTGCAAATGCCTGACCCAATCCCACGGTGACTGTCGTTTTTCCTTCTCCTGCTGGTGTTGGATTGATGGCGGTCACCAGAATCAGTTTTCCGTCCGGATTGTTGTGGCTTCGTGCAATCAGTTCATCGGAAATCTTCGCTTTGTACTTTCCGTACAATTCCAGATCTTCTTCTTCAATTCCAATTGTTGCGGCTACCTCTTTGATTGGCTGCAATGTTGCTTCCTGTGCAATTTGAATATCTGTCTTCATAATTTTCTCCTCCTGAAATGTTTTTTATAAATCCTCTTTTACTGCCTGTAATTCTTCGGAAGTCATCAGAACTTTCCGCGGTTTCGTTCCTTCCTCCGGTCCAACGATACCAGCTTCTTCCAACTGGTCCATAATACGGGCAGCACGGTTGAATCCCACTTTTAAATATCTCTGCAGCATACCTATGGATGCTTTTTCCTTATCTACGATAATCTGTGCTGCTTCATCAAAATATGCATCCCTGCCGTCATCCTGCGCATCCGCATCGGAGATAGACACGGTGGTACCGCCGGATGATGCCTGCATACTGTCCACTTTCTGTACAATTTCTTCGTTATACGATGCAGTTTCATTTTGTTCTTTGATAAATTCCACAACATCGGAAACTTCTTTATCGGAAACAAATGCTCCCTGTACACGAATCGGTTTCGGTGCCCCCTGCGGGTGGAACAGCATATCTCCTTTTCCAAGAAGCTTTTCTGCGCCATTCATATCCAGAATCGTTCGGGAATCCGTACCCGAAGTCACCGAAAATGCAATCCGGCTCGGCATATTTGCTTTGATCAGACCGGTGATGACATTCACCGATGGACGCTGGGTTGCAATCACCAGATGAATCCCCGCCGCTCGTGCCAGCTGTGCCAGTCGGCAGATGGCCTCTTCCACGTCATTGGAAGCTACCATCATAAGATCTGCAAGCTCGTCCACAATGATCACAATCTGTGGCATCTTTTGCGGGCGCTCCTGCCCTTCCGGTACTTCAATGGAATCTACCTTTGCGTTGTATCCATTGATTTCGCGCACATTTGCCTCCGCAAATTTTTCATATCGTTCCGTCATTTCCGCAACTGCCCAGTGCAAAGCACCGGATGCTTTTTTCGGATCGGTTACAACCGGAATCATCAGGTGCGGAATTCCGTTGTAGACACTTAACTCTACTACTTTCGGATCAATCATGATCAGCTTTACTTCATCCGGTCTCGCCTTATATAAAATACTCATGATAATCGTATTGATGCAGACGGATTTACCCGAGCCGGTTGCACCGGCGATCAGCAGATGCGGCATCTTTGCAATATCGGTTACTTTTGTTTTCCCGGAAATATCTTTTCCAACTGCAAAACTGATCTTGGACTTTGCCGTCTGAAATTCCGGCGATTCGATCAGGTCACGGAAAGCAACCATAACATTTTCTTTGTTCGGAACTTCAATTCCTACCGCTGCTTTTCCCGGAATCGGCGCCTCGATACGGATATCCGCAGCTGCCAGATTGAGTTTGATATCGTCGGTCAGCCCGACAATCTTGCTCACCTTCACACCCATTTCCGGCTGAATTTCATATCTTGTCACTGCCGGTCCGCAGCTGATGTTGGTAACGGTGACATTGACCCCGAAGTTCTTTAACGTCTGCTGCAGCTTATCCGCAGTTTCCCGCAACTGATGTTCAGTATTGGCAGACTTTTTCCCTTCTCCCTTTTTCAACAGATCTATGGATGGAAAAACATATGCTTTGTCCGGTTTGTGTTCCAAACCCGACGTCTCCATTTCCTGTGCTACTTTCTGTACTTCGTTTTGGATTTCCTGTTCGTTTTTCTTTTTTTGTGTTTTTTCTGCCGGCTTTGATGCATCTTTTGCCGGTTTTGGAATATGTTCCGGAACCGGTGCCGCCTGCGACGGTTCCGGTGGAAAAGTATCCGGCATAAAATCCCCCGAAATCTCCGGCTGTATTTCTGCCGCGGGTTCTTCTAAAACCGCCACTGGTGCCGGAGAAGAAATTTTTTCCGGCATCGGAGATACTGTGGTATCCGGCATCATATCAAATGCAGGTGCCGACAGTTCTCCCATTTCATCCGATTTTCTCTTTTTATTTTTTTTGCCTTTTTCTTCAATCCGTGTATCGATGGATACTCCGGACACTTTATGATCCATGCGGCGTTCTTTCCGCTCCTGTGCACGGTATTCCCTGTATTCCCGATACTTTTCATTGCTTTCCTTTGCGGATTCATAGACCTTTTTGCCGCCTTTTTGCATTCCACGCAATGCCGAACGCTCTGTAATCAGTACCATACAGACGATCAGCACGATAATGTCAATAATAAAAGACCCGATCAGTCCAAATGCCTGACACATGTAATAAGCCAGACATCCGCCGATGATGCCGCCACCGGTATGCCGTTCTGCACAATATGTATATGCGTCAAGTGGATGGATCCGGTCGTTTCCATTCATGGCCAGTCCCATAAATGTACATAAAAAGACCAAAAATACAATTGCCGCAATCAATTTTACGGCTGCCAGCTTATTTCCACGGTTCGATACCGCAAAAAAACTGCCCACAAGAAGCAGCACCGGAAGAACATATGCCATAAGTCCGAACATACCAAAAAGTAAGCCGCTGACGGTTTTGCCAACGGCTCCTCCGAATCCCAGATTACTGATAAAAAGCAGCAGCGCAGCTGCAACAACAATCCACAACGTTACTTCCACGCGAAATGCCTGTGCTTTCTCCATTTCCGCCATACGCTCTTTTTTTGTCTGTGTTTTTCTTTTATTTGATGATTTACGGTTTCCCGCAGCCATTGGACACACTCCTTCATACAAAACTCTTTTTATTTTATCATATTTACACCAGAATGTCACCCATCAGCTTTTTTAATTATTTTTAACTATTTTCCCCTATCAGCTGATACAGCTTTGCAAATGCATCCGAAATTCCCCCGACAGCATCAATAATGCCTTCAGACACTGCCTGTTTCCCGACAAGAATCGTGCCGAGATCCTTGGTCAGCATCTGCGTATTCATCATCATTTCTGTCATCCGTTCCTCCGAAACGTGACAATGGGAAGCCACGAATCCGGCAATCCGATCCTGCATCTGTTTAAAGTAATCATATGTCTGTTTTGCCCCGATCACGGTTCCACTCATCCGTACCGGATGGATCACCATGGTTCCGCTCGGAACAATAAAAGAGTAATCTGTGGAAACGGCCAGCGGAACACCGATGGAATGGCTCCCACCAAGCACTAAAGAAACGGTAGGTTTCGAAAGCGACGCGACCATTTCCGCAATCGCAAGTCCGCTCTCCACATCTCCACCCATGGTATTGAGCAATAACAAAACGCCATTTACACTCTCATCGTCCTCAATCGCTGCCAGACGTGGCAGGACATGTTCATATTTTGTCGTTTTTGAAGTTGACGGAAGACATTCGTGTCCTTCAATTTCTCCGATAATTGATAACAGATAAATGGTTGTATTTCTCCGGTCTGCATGTAACATTGCCTGTCCGAATTCAATAATGTTATCATTTTCTTTTTTGGTATCTCCCATTGTTTTTTCACCTTTGCCATTCATAAAAATAAGAACGGATACAAATGTATCCGTTCTTATCTTATGAATTATTTTCTGTTTTATTCACCGAGAAGATAATTATACAGTCCCTCATAGCGGAATTTTGACGCATTCCATGAAAAATCATTTGCCATTCCACGGTCTACCATCTGGTTCCACTGGCGCTTGCGGTCATAGAAAATATGCTTGGAATAATTAATCACCTGCAGCATTTCGTCAGCGTTGTAATTTGTAAAGGAAAATCCATCTCCACTGTTATCATATTCATTGTAAGCCTGAACCGTGTCTTTTAATCCTCCGGTTTCTCTTACAATCGGGACGGTTCCATACCGGAAAGAAATCATCTGTGTCAGACCACACGGCTCAAAGCGGGAAGGCATTAAGAACGCATCCGCTGCCGCATAAAGCTTGTGGGCCAGATCATCAGAGTAACAGATATTTGCAGAAACCCGGTTCGGATATTTCCATGCGTAATGCCGGAACATATTCTCATACTGTGGTTCCCCGGTTCCGATGACTACCAGCTGGGTAAATTCATCTACCAGTCCGTCCATGACGGCATTGATCAGATCCAGCCCCTTTTGATCGGTCAGACGGGAAATGAGTCCGATCATGTATTTCTTCTTATCTACTTCCAGACCAAGTTCTTCCTGCAGCCGTTCTTTGTTCACATACTTCTTTTTCCGGAAACTGGACGCATCATAATTCATGTAAATCTTGGAATCGGTCTGTGGATTGTAAGTCGTATAATCAATTCCGTTTACAATTCCCTGCATGTCAAAATGACGTGCAGACAACAGGCCATTTAATCCCTCGCCGTAATATTCTGTCTGAATCTCCTGCGCATAGGTATCACTGACGGTAGTAATATAATCTGCATAAACAAGTCCGCCCTTTAACATATTTGCATCTTTATTAAATTCCAGCTTATCCGGAACAAACAGATCACTTGAGAATCCCGTAAGTCCCTGCATGGTTTTTACATCCCAGATTCCCTGGAACTTCAGATTATGTATGGTCATAATCGACCGGATGCCCCAGAAGAAAGAATCTGCCTGAAATTCGTTCTTTAAATAAACAGGAATCAGTCCGGCCTGCCAGTCATGACAGTGAATGATATCCGGGCGGAAACCGATCAGCGGAAGCATGGACAATACCGCTTTGTCGAAGAACGTGAATTTTTCAATATCATAGCGCATATCTCCATACGGTACGAAACAGTTAAAATACTCCTGATTATCAATGAAATAATAGGTGACTCCATCCAGTTTATATTGTAAAACCCCTACATATTTACTTGGAATATAAGAACCGCATGCCATATAAAAATGGGTCACATACTCAAACTGACTGCGGTATTTTTCCGGAATACAGCTGTAATTCGGAATGACAACACGCACATCCCAATCCTTATGATCAAATGTTTTAGGCAAAGCCCCACATACATCAGCAAGTCCTCCTGTTTTAATAAAAGGAACACATTCGGATGCTGCAAATAAGATTTTCTTCATACCTGCCTCCTAATTTAAAACCCTGTTTTGCGTATGACGCATTTTTACAGTATGTAATTTTACTCTTCCCAGTTGTGATATACTTCCTGAACATCATCATCGTCATCCAGGAAATCAAGAATTCTTCCGATATTTGTAATATCAGCCTCATCGGTCAGCGTCACATATGTCTGTGGAATCATGGTTACTTCCGCAGATGCCATCGGAATGTTCTGCTCTTCAAGTGCCTTATGTACCGCATCAAAATCTTCCGGAGCGGTAGTGATCTCAAAGCTGTCATCCGCATCGGAAAAATCTTCTGCACCTGCATCAAGTGCAAGCATCATCAGATCATCACCATCCATATCACATTCTTCTTTGTCAATGATAATCTGTCCTTTTTCATCGAACATATAGGATACACATCCCTGTGTACCGATACTTCCCTGTCCCTTGGTAAATGCATTACGCACATTGGCTGCTGTACGATTCTTATTATCCGTCAGGCACTTTACAATAATTGCTGTGCCGCTTGGTCCATATCCCTCATACGTTGTTGTCTCGTAATTAACACTGTTTCCATCGCCTGCCGCTTTTTTGATACCGCGCTCGATGGTATCATTCGGCATATTGTTTGACTTTGCCTTTGCGATTACCTGTGCAAGTTTGAAATTATTTGCCGGATCCGGACCACCCTCTTTTACCGCAACAGCAATTTCTCTACCGATCATGGTAAAGATCTTTCCCTTTGCTGCATCATTTTTTTCTTTTTTGTGCTTGATATTCGCAAATTTGGAATGTCCTGACATTGTTAAAATCCTCTTTTCTAAATTGTATTCTATCCTGTAACCATCCATACTTCATGTCATTCGTACAGAAGCATTACCTGTATTTTATTCTATCATTCTTTGCCGTTTCGCGCAAGTGGGTCATCCTCCGGCCGCTGATGCTTTGCATCTGCTTTTTTTACAAGAACCTCACGGATCATTTTGTCCTTCACTTTCCGAATGGAAAATTCATATCCGTACGCCTGCAATCTGGCAGTTTCACCATCATTTGGAATTTTTTCCATCAGGGAAACCAGAAAACCGTTGAGCGTGTCAAAATCATCATCATTTACCGGAATCTGTAACGTTTCCGCCACGTCCGAAAGACTTGCGAACCCGCTCATGGTATAACTTCCATCTGTATTCTGGCGAATCAGCTGTTCTTCCTCATCATGCTCATCCTCGATGTTTCCGACAATTTCTTCCAGGATATCCTCCATGGCTACCGCACCGGATGTCTGTCCATATTCATCTACCACTATGACCAGATGGCTCTTTTTTGCCTGCATTTTCTTGAAAAGAGTATGAATATTTAATGTTTCCGGAACAAAATCCACCTCCCGGATCAGCCCCTTAATGTCTTTGATGGAAGTACGGAATACCTCATTTTTCTGTGCAAAAGCAAATGCGTCTTTAATATGTAAAACACCGATAATATTATCGATGTCCTCCAGATAAACCGGATATCTTGACTTATTGTTTTCAATGATGAACGGAACAGCATCATTATAGGAAAGTTCCCCATCGATCGCAATCAGATTCTTTCGATGTGTCATAATATCTTTGGCTTCTTTGTCACCGAATTCAAAAATATTGTGAATCATCTCTGCCTCCGAAGCACGAAGAACTCCCTGTTCGTGTCCTTCATTTACCATGGAAATAATCTCTTCTTCGGTCACATCATCCTCATGGGAAGACGGGTTTAAAAATCCTATAATTTTTTTTAAAATATTCGTCCTGCCGGAACTGGCACTATCGTCCATTTCGTTTCTCCTTTAATGTATATAATACTCCAAATCATACCATGGGAACTGTATTCCGTCAAGTTATGTATACAATTCCAGGCTGATCTCCAGTGCTTTGTCAATTTTCAAAAGAATCTGATGATCCAGATGACATACTTTATCTTTCAGCCGCTTTTTGTCAATGGTCCGCAACTGTTCCAGCAAAACGACAGAATCCTTTGCCAGATCGTATTTGTCACAGTTTAATTCGACATGTGTAGGAAGTTTTGCTTTATGCATCTGCGAAGTAATCGCCGCACAGATCACGGTCGGGCTGTGCCGGTTCCCGATATTGTTCTGAATGATAAGAACCGGCCGGACGCCTCCCTGTTCCGATCCCACGACCGGGCGCAGATCTGCATAATAAACATCTCCTCTTTGAATCAACATACGTTTTCACCCCATACTTTGTGATACTAAAAGTATTTCCATATTTCTCACATGTATTCAAAAAGATGATTTCATACTATATGTTATTCAAAAAGGAGACATCTGTGTAATCTTATGATTCCTGTATACAGATTCTTGGCACACGCGGTGTGATCAGACATGCAAATTCATAATTGAAACGACCGGATAATTCGCCAAGCTCTTCCATCGTGATACATTCGCTGCCGTCTTTTCCGAGAAGGGTCACCGGATCACCTTCTTTTGCTTCCGGAATTTCGGTCACATCGACCATAAACTGGTCCATGCAGACTCTGCCGCAGATCGGAGCCTTCTTCCCGTGAATAAGAACATAGCCTTTATTGGAAAGCCCTCTTGCATAACCATCCGCATAGCCGACCGGAATGGTTGCAATTCTTTTTTCTGACGGTGTCTCATAGATACCACCATAACTGATCTTACGCCCTTTTCCCAGTGTCTTGACAAAAGCGATATGGCTCTTTAAGGACATCACCGGATGAAGGGAGATATTGTGTGCCACTTCCTCCGATGGCCACATACCATAAAGAGTGATTCCGGCTCTTACCATATCCATATTTGCTTCCGGGATCTCTACAATTCCGGCACTGTTGGAGCAATGATGGATCGGTATTTTAACATTCCGTTCCTCTAACATTGTTATCATCTTCTGAAAAAGTGCAATCTGCTTTTGGGTTGGGGTTTTATCATACTCATCTGCCTGGGCAAAATGTGTAAAAATTCCTTCGATCTCAATATTCGGAAGTTTTGCAATCCCTGCAATCAGGTCTGCACTGTCTTCGGTAACCTGCAGACCGATCCGGCTCATTCCGGTATCAATTTTAATATGGATATGACAGGTTTTATTTTTTCTGACAGCGATATCCGAAAGAGCTTTTGCCGCCTCATATTCACAGATTGCAGGACGTATTTCTTTTTCCACTATGAGCTCATAATGTTCCGGAAAACTGATTCCAAGGATCAGAATCGGTTTCTTTCGCCCATCCGCAATCAGCATCTCCGCTTCATCCGCAGTTGCCACGGCAAATCCCCATACATACGGAAGGTCCTCGATTGTTTTTGCTACTGTCAGTGCCCCATGCCCGTAAGCATCTGCCTTGATGACGGCGGCAATTTTGGTTCCTTCTTTAATATTTTTATGCATGGATTCCATATTATAGCGCAGTGCATCTAAATCAATGCCTGCATAAACACGATTTTTTTTCATGATTTTTCTACCTCTTTGAGTCCTTCTATGATATCGGAAGCCATCATTCCCCGGACTCCACATTTTTCTTTTGCGGCATCTCCCGCCAGCCCGTGCACATACACCCCAAGAGGTGCTGCTTCCTCTGCTTTCATTCCCTGGGCAAGAAGGGAACCGATCACACCTGCCAGCACATCTCCGCTTCCGGCCGTTGCCATTCCATTATTTCCCGATAAATTTACATACGTCATGCCATCCGAAACGGCAGTAACCGTATGAAAATCTTTTAATACACAAATCACATGGAAACGCTTCGCAAAGGTTTCGGCAGATTGCTCCAGTGTGGTCAGAATTTCAGAAACCGGTTTTTTGGTCAGCCGGGACATTTCTCCGGGATGCGGTGTCAGAATAATGTCCGCCTTTGCCTGTTCTAAAAGTTCTGGTTGATCCGCAATGATATTTAACGCATCGGCGTCCAAAACCAGTGGAACGCGGCATTGTACCAGAACTGTGGATGTCATGCGGCGTGCACGCTGTCCGGTTCCGATTCCCGGGCCAAATACTACGGCATCCGCCCACTGCAGCTGTTCTGCCAGCAAAGTTTCTTCCTCGTTTTCCTGCCCGGTGACAAGAACAGCTTCCGGAACCTTTGTCTGCAGAATCAGCCGGTTTTGTTCACAGGTGCATACCCGCACCAGGCCACTTCCCATACGATATGCAGCTTTTGCACAAAAACATGCCGCTCCGGACATATTAACACTTCCGGCAATAATTAGCAACTTCCCATACGAGCCTTTATTGGTATGTGCCATACGGGAGGGAAGTTTTTTTAAGTCTTCCGGTTCCAGAACAGCCGTATGCGGCTTATGATCCAGCCAGCTTTCCTGTGTAATTCCCATGGAAACCACATGTACCTTTCCGCAGTATTCATTGCCCGGCCACAGATACTGTCCCTTTTTCCCGAATGAAAATGTAATTGTGTCATCTGCCCGAAAAGCCGTGCCAAGTACTGCCCCATCATCGGAACTGATTCCGGAAGCAATATCCACGGCAACTTTCCATCCAGACAATTGATTGAGCACGTCAATATCGTTTGCAAGTGCTCCGGATATTTCCCGGGACAGACCGGTTCCAAACATGGCATCAATGACCACATCATAGGATGCCTCCCCCGCGGAAACTTTCTCCTTTTGCACGACCGGAATGCGGTAGGCACTGCAGATCTGTTTCTGGGTGTCATAGGATGGACTGATCCGGTGCCCTTCTTCCTCTCCTGCCGGCCATACGGACACAAAAACCCCCTGTTCCCGCAAAAGTCGGGCAATGGCAAGTCCGTCCCCTCCGTTATTTCCGCTTCCACAGGCAATTAATGCTGTCGATAATTTATTTTGTTTAAGCACTAAAAGCTTCTGCACAAAAGCCATCGATGCCTGTTCCATCAATACCAGTTCCGGTACATGAAACACCTGCGATGTATTCTGATCCAGAAGCTTCATTTCTTTTCCCGATACAAGATAACGCAAGATTTCTAACTCTCCTCTTCCTTTTGTGATTCTTTCGTATCGTTTTGTTTATTTTGTGCGCTGTCCTCTTCCACATCTTCATCTTCATAGTGAATATCGAACAGATCCAGAGTGGATGGCCCGAATATATCGTGCAGATACGCATAAATCTCACGATTGTTGATATCCCGGTTCTGCTTACGGATGATATTTTTCTTTAAATCCACACGAACCTGATTGATCCAGGCATCAATATCATCGGATTCCTTTTTATTGACACGTATTTTTTCGTAAAAATATCCCATGCTCTGAAGCATCAGTTTCCGGTTGACATCACGGATCCGACGTGGAATTTCCAGCAGTTCGTCCTCATTTTCTTCCATTTTCTGATTGGTTTCATCAATCAGACGTTTATCTTCATCCAGCTTTTTTTCCCGCTGTGCATCCATATCTTCGGATGTAGTTCCGTCCATGTTTGCGACAATGCTTTCCATCAGCTGCTTTTTTACTTTTTTCAGCTGTTTTAACTCTTCATTCAGTTTTCCCTGTCTGGCAAGCAAAGCATTCAGCTCGTTTTCCGTTTCATGAATTTCGTCCGGCTTGCCATGCACAGCAAAAAGCCGATGCCACTTCTCATCAAGTACAAGAATCGGCACCTGTTTGTCTGCCAGCGCTTTTTTAAATTCTTCATCATCCTTCATCGTATCACCTCTTTGTGTGCTACTTGGAGTTCTTCACGATATTATATGATAACTGCATCAGACTGTCCGACAAATGAACATTTTCGACAACCACACTTTTATCACTTAAATCCAGATCCACATGGGCAAAATTCCAGATGGCACGGATTCCCAGATTCACAAGATGCTGCGCAGTATCTTCTGCCTTTTCTTTCGGGAGTGTTAAGGCTGCAATATCTACTTTATTTTTTTTGCAGTAATCATCCAGTTCATCCATCATATAAATCGGAATATCACGAACGGTCTGTCCTTTTAAAGATGGTTTTACATCAAACAACGCAGTAATGATAAAACCAAACCGTTCAAATTTTACATAATTTGTAATTGCCTGACCAAGATTTCCGGCACCGATCATGATAATATTATGGGTCTCATTTAACCCCAGTATTTTTCCGATCTCATCATACAGGTATTTCACATTATATCCGTAACCCTGTTGTCCAAATCCGCCAAAATTATTCAAATCCTGGCGAATCTGAGAGGCCGTCACCATCATCCGGTGACTCAGATCATTGGAGGAAATGCGCTCAACGCCTTCCTCCAGCAATTCTCCCAGATAACGGTAATATCTTGGCATACGACGGATGACAGCTTGTGAGATTTCCTTTTCCACAATTTCATCCTCCAATCCTTTTATTTATGAAAGAGAAGCTTCTAGTTCTGTCCGGATTGCCTTAATAAAATTCTCACTGTTTAATACCACCGGATTTTCAATGGTCGTAATCAAAGCAAGATCCTTTGTCATCTTTCCGGACTCAATGGTCTTTAAGCATGCTGCTTCCAGTTTATCCGCAAAATCACAGAGTGCCTGATTTTTATCCAGTTCTCCGCGCTTTCTGAGTGCTCCTGTCCATGCAAAAATGGTTGCGACGGAGTTTGTGGAAGTTTCTTCACCCTTCAGATGCTTATAATAATGTCTCTGAACGGTTCCGTGTGCAGCTTCATACTCATAATATCCATGCGGGGATACAAGTACGGAAGTCATCATGGCAAGAGAGCCGAATGCAGAACTGATCATATCACTCATAACATCACCGTCATAGTTTTTGCATGCCCAGATAAATCCGCCTTTTGACTTCATAACACGTGCAACCGCATCATCAATCAAAGTATAAAAATACTCAATTCCGGCTTTTTCAAATGCATCCTTGTAATTCTTCTCAAATACATCCTGGAAAATATCCTTAAAGGTATGGTCATATTTTTTGGAAATGGTATCCTTTGTTGCAAACCACAGATCCTGTTTTGTATCCAGTGCATATTTAAAGCAGCTGTGTGCAAAGCTTTCAATGGAATCGTCCAGGTTATGCTGTCCCTGTAATACACCGGCTCCGGTAAAATTATGGATCAGCTCACGCACGATGGTTCCATCCTCTGCAGTAAATACCAGCTCAGCCTTACCAGGTCCCGGAACCTTCATTTCTGATGCCTTATACACATCGCCATACGCATGTCTTGCAATCGTGATCGGTTTTTCCCAGGTCTTAACATTTGGCTCAATTCCCTTTACGACAATCGGCGCACGGAATACCGTTCCGTCAAGCATGGCACGGATGGTTCCGTTCGGACTCTTCCACATCTCTTTTAAATTATATTCTGTCATTCTTGCAGCATTCGGAGTGATCGTTGCGCATTTTACAGCAACACCGTATTTCTTTGTTGCATTTGCAGAATCAACCGTTACCTGATCGTTTGTCCGGTTACGCTCTTCCAGTCCCAGATCATAATACTCTGTTTTCAGATCAATAAACGGAAGTAACAGCTCATCCTTGATCATTTTCCAGAGAATTCTTGTCATTTCATCTCCGTCCATCTCTACCAGTGGTGTTGTCATTGTAATCTTGCTCATCGCTTCATTCTCCTTTATTTTATTTCATCAGATTTTCCCAACCGATTTTATCCATGTTGGATATCGTATTGCGGATATGGAGTCTGGCACACTCCTCCGCTGTCCGGGCATCCCTTGCCTTTAATGCCTCGGCAATTGCCCGGTGTTCATTGATCGACGCATGGGCCCGTGCTTTCTCTTCCAGTGTGATCCGACGGATGCGCTGCAGATAATGATGATAGTCCCGAAGCACACGTGTCAGTTCTTTGCTTGCGCATGCCTCATATACCATTTCATGAAAACGGTTATCCAGTTCCAGTATCTGATCCCAGTTTTCTTTGGAATAGTGAAAATCGGATAAAAATACGATTTCTTCCAGTTCCTCCAACTGTTCCTGCGTGATCCGCTCCGCTGCCCACCGGGCACATAATCCCTCTAAAAGCGTCCGTATCTCATAGATATCTTTGATATCCTGAAGGGTAACCCCTTCTACAAACGCTCCCTTGTTTGGAATGATATGTACCAGCCCTTCCAGTTCCAGCTGCCGAAGCGCTTCCCGGACAGGAGTCCGGCTCACCCCAAGATCGTCGCCAATATTCTTTTCCTTCAGTTCCTCATTCGCCTGATATTTTCCATTTAAAATATCTTCCCGAATGGAATGAAAAACTTTGGCACTTAATGAATAATGATCTTCTGCCATAATTTCACCTTATATAATATCGAATTTTTGCCTATAACACAATACCAAGCTCTTTACAAACGGAAGTAATTTCTACAACAAGCTCCTGATCCGTCATAACGGTTACGCGTCCGTCATCGTATTGTGTGTCTACCCAGTCTTTGATCCGGTGTACAAGTTCTGAGTTTTTGTCCACTTTCCGGTCATCTGGCAAATGATAATAATTGTTGATCCAGTGTGCAATACCTGCCAGACCTGAGGTATTCGATACTGCTACCAGAGGTGGACGGTTTAAAAATTTTCCGGTATCGAAAATGTTATAGATTTCCTCGTTTTTCAGTAATCCGTCTGCGTGAATACCGGCTCTTGTCACATTAAAGTTACTTCCGACAAACGGCGTCTGTGGCGGCTGTTTGTATCCCAGTTCCTTCTCATAATATTCGGAAAGTTCCGTGATCACGGTCGTATCCATGCCATCGAGAGTACCGCGCAGCTGGGCATACTCAAATACCATGGCTTCCAGAGGCGTATTACCGGTACGCTCTCCGATTCCAAACAAAGAACAGTTGACACCACTTGCTCCGTACAGCCATGCAGTGGTGGAATTGTTGACTGCTTTGTAAAAATCGTTGTGTCCATGCCACTCAATCTGGGAAGAAGGAACTCCGGCATGTGTTGTCAGACCGTAAATGATTCCCGGCACACTTCGTGGAATTACGGCACCAGGGAAGTTTACCCCATATCCCATCGTATCGCAGGCACGTACCTTGATCGGAATCTTGTACTCATCCTGCAGTTTCATCAGTTCCACACAGAACGGAATTACAAATCCGTAAATATCGGAACGTGTGATATCCTCAAGATGACAGCGCGGACTGATGCCGGTCTCTAAACAGTCGCGGATCACGCTCAGGTACAGATTCATAACCTCCCGTCTTGTCATTTTCATTTTATAGAAAATATGGTAGTCAGAACAGCTGACAAGAATGCCCGTCTCGCGAAGACCCAGGTCTTTGACCAGCTGAAAGTCCTGTTTGCTGGCACGAATCCAGGAAGTGACTTCCGGAAACTGATAGCCACGTTCCATACATTTATATACCGCGTCGCGGTCTTTCTTACTATATAAGAAGAATTCACTCTGACGAATCTTTCCCTTCGGACCGCCAAGTTTATGTAAGTAATCATAAATCGTCACGATCTGTTCGGTGGTATACGGAGCACGGGACTGCTGCCCATCACGGAATGTGGTATCTGTAATCCAGATTTCATCCGGCATATTATGCGGAACAATACGATCATTAAACGCAATCTTCGGAATCTCCTCATAGGGAAAAAGGTTCCGGAATGTATTCGGTTCATCCACATCTACCAGCTGATAAAAATGTTCTTCGAGCTGCAACAGGTTTGATTTGTCATTCATTACTACTTCTCTCATGTGCTGACTACTCCTTTTCATACATGAATAATTGTATACAATTATTACGTTATAAAATCATTTTATCTATTTACTATGTGAAAGTCAATGAATTTTTTTAGAAAAATATGGAACCCTTTTGCTGCCGTCTCATACACTATACTGTAAATATATTTATTTGGAGGTCACTTATGAGTGATTTAACTGCTACAAACTGTGGATGTTCAACAGATAACGGATGTGGATGCAATTCTATTATCTGGATCATTCTTCTTCTCTCCTGCTGTGGAAATGGATCTTTCTGCGGAAACAACAACGGATGCGGATGCAGTGGCGGCGGAAACGACTGCTGCTGGCTGATTCTTCTTCTGTTATTCTGTGGCGGATGCAATGGCGGTGGAAACGGATGCGGCGGAATCTTCTAATATTTGTGTTAGAAACGTGTGCAGCAAGGTGCACAACCAAAAAGGGATGCAGTATCTGCATCCCTTTTTGCATATAAAATGCTATCCTTCTTTTGTGGCTTTTTCTTTCTGGATCTGACGTTCCACAGCCTCTTTTACCCTGCATTCCGTGGGAACATTCCGTCGTTTCAGGCATTCTTCATCCACTTCATAAACACTGTTTCCATCAATAATCAGTCTCTCATGCATCTATTTTTTCCTTTTTCTTTTATTGTATTCATACAGACAGGCATTCTCTCATAAAATAATAGAAAAATTATATAGGATGTGTGATCCATGGATGAAAATAAATCCATCACGTATGACGATCTGATCCAGACGAGAAATACGCAGATCTTAAAGTCCATCGTACCATATTTAGACGTTCCGACACAAAAGCCGCTTGCCATGCTGATCCAGCTGATGGAATGGAAAAATGCCACAGCAGCTTTCTCCAGACAGGAGAACAGCATGGCTGCCTGTTCTCTGCCTGCCGGTACCAAACGGCGGGATGCAATGCTTAGTGCAGTCCGTAAATATTGTACCCCAAAAGAACAGGAAATGATTGATACATTGCAGACTCTGTTTTGTATTATGGAAAATCAGGATCTGTTTCACAATCCATAAATCCGCAGGAGGTTTTTGAATGGATTCCAATCTTTTGAACAATCCGGCGTTTGCCAATTTAAGTCCGGAAAAATTGCAATTTCTGCTCTCCTTTGCACAGAAAGAAAAACCTTTAAACATGAAAGATGCCATGCCGTTTCTTCTCTCAAATATGAGGCAGGCAAAGGAAAACCATATTGATTTCACAAAGCCTGAAATCGAACTGTTGTGTGATCTGCTGTCCAAAGACCTTCCGCCTGAGAGTCAGACGCAAATGAAAAAGATCATGTCCCTGATGTCGATGAACCGTTCACATCCAGCTCCCTGATCGGGATTTTTAAAATTTTATCCAGCGGGAACAGGCTTTTGCCTTTCCCGTCGGTTCCCTCATAATATTTTTCTCCTGCCGATTCAAACAGAATATATAAGGTATTGTCACTTACATCGAGTTCTTCCGATGCCGGAGGCATTTCCACTTTCTTTCTCGGATGTTTCGGCCGGGTTGCGAGTGCCGTGACAGAGTCGTAACAATATAAATAGGAAGACTGGTTTCTTCCGTAGGAAGTGCTCAGATATACGTTTCCGGAATCATCGAACGTAACTCCCTGCACCTTTTGCGGAATTTTATAATCACTGAGGGCAATCAGTTTGTCCGTCTTTTTATCCAGATAATATGCCACCATTCGTGAATTCACCAGAAGTGTATGCGTTGCAATCCACAATCTTCCGCCATACCAGGTAATACAGGAAGGCGTATTTTTGACCGGAAACTCATCCACAACATCTCTTGCATCCACAACATCTCCGGTATTCTGATAGGCCATCAGTTCAATAAAATCATAGGAGATCCGCTCCACACAGTTTTCATAGGAATTGCACACCCATACATTGTCACCGTCAAACGCAATTCCTCCCAGATGGCTGTTTTCATCCATTCCCAGTGTGACCATATATTCTCCGGTTTCCCGGTCAAACACCATAAGCTCTCCCATACAGTCATCTTCCGTGGAATAAGAAGTGATCAGCACAAATTCATCGGTCAGACAAATCCCCTGCGGGCACTGGGATGCACTGAAAATATATTTTTTTAACACATCCTCCTCCCGGGTATCCGGCATGCCCGGAATATCAATTTCATTGTAAAAGCTGTAATCAAGATCTTTCAACAGAACCAGATTTTTGTCGAACCGGCTCTCTCTTTTGTGATAGTTATAATATTCTACATTGTAATAATTATTAATCTTTGCGGTCCATTTGGCATAAAGAATGTAATGATCCTTACGATCCGTGGGAATGGTCTTTATCTGTTTGTGAAGCGCGGCATCGGAGTACCATCCGAGAAACCGGAATCCACTCCGGTATGGCGTATACAGCGGCTGGTCCCCGCTGAATGCCGGGTACGATTCTTTATTGAAAGAATTCTGTATGCCGCCTCCCAGAAAATACCCCACGGTAACCGTATCGTTCTTTGTGTGAACATTTGCAGGTTTTTGAAAGGAAGAACTCGAAGGGGCATAATTCTCCCCTTCGAGTTCTGTGTTTTTTGCATATGTCGGTGTCACGATAAAATTTAAGGTTATTGCAATCAATAATACAGCAAACACTGTACTATTCTTCTGTCTCCACAACTTTGCCTGCCCTCTCTTCTATTTCTCTTGCTGCCACATCCTCAGGTGCTTGTTCATACCGGGCAAATTCATAAGAAAATGTTCCGCTTCCGCTGGTCATTGACCGAAGCTGTGTATTATATCCATACAGTTCAAGATATGGAAGATCCGCATCGATCTCCTGATACCCGTTTTCTGCATTCATATTCATCACACGACCTCTGCGTTTATTCAGATCTCCCATGATTTCACCGGTATATTCCTCCGGAGTAATGATCTTTACAGAGGCGATCGGCTCTAACAATACCGGCTTCGCATCTAAAAATCCTTTCTTAAATGCCTGTTTGGCGGCTACTTTAAATGCCATCTCGGAGGAATCCACCGGATGATAGGAGCCATCATAGAGTACCGCTTTCACTCCGATTACCGGGTAGGCCGCAAGCGGTCCTTTCAAAACAGCTTCTGCAATTCCTTTTTCCACTGCTGGAAAATAATTTTTCGGAACGGCTCCACCCACAACACACTGTTCAAATACATAAGGGACCTCTAAATCCCCGCTCGGCTCAAATTTTATTTTAACATGGCCGTACTGTCCATGTCCACCGGACTGTTTTTTATATTTGTATTCAACATCTGATTTTCCACGTATGGTTTCGCGGAAAGCGACCTTTGGACGCATCAGTTCAATTTCTACTTTATACTTTTCAAGCAGCATACTCTGAACAATTTCAAGCTGCTGCTCACCCATGCCATATAACAGAGTCTGACGATTTTCACTGTCATTTACCACACGCAGCGTCTGATCTTCCATCAGAATTTTTTGCAGCGACTGGGAAATCTTATCCACATCCCCTTTGTTTTTTGCTTTGTAGCGCATAGATACGTACGGTTTTGAGAAATTCGTGCGAAGATAGGCAACCGGATTATTCCGTACGGACAGGGAATCCGTTGTCTGGGACAGGGACAGCTTTGCCAGTGCTCCGATATCCCCCGCATGAAGTTCTTTTACTTCCTCTGTTTTATTTCCGCGCAGAACGTACAGCTTTCCAATCTTTTCGTCACAATCCCTGTGATAATTAAATAAGACATCATCCGTCTTAAGCACACCGGAATTTACTTTGATCAGAGAATACTTTCCAATGTAAGGATCTACAATTGTCTTAAAAATATACGCACTCTTCGGTTTTGCGAAATCATAGTCCGCCGGATACACCTCGTTGTTTGTCGTATTGATGCCTGCGCAGGTCCGTTTGTCCGGGCTCGGAAAATATTTAACAATATCTGCCATCAGCGTATACATCCCGCGGGCAAGCGGATTCGATCCCATAAGAACCGGAACGATAGAACCATCCATGACATTTACCCTGAGCGCCTGACGAATTTCGTCCTCGGAGAATTCATCTCCGTTAAAATAACGGTCCATAAACTCCTCGCTGGTTTCTGCCACAGCTTCTAACAAAGCTTCCCTGCACAGATTAAGATTCTTTTGGGAATATTCCGGAACTTCAAATTTTTCAACGGTTCCCTCATCGATCCATCGCTTTGCTTTCTGCTGGATGACATTGACATATCCGACAAACTGGCCATCCTCCCGGACCGGCAGATGAAACGGTGCAATTTTCTTTCCGTAAAGAGCCTGCAGATCTTCCACTACCTGACGGTAACTTGCATTGTCAATATCCATATCTGTCACAAAGATCATACGTGGAAGATGATTTTTTTCACAGATTTCCCAGGCGCGCCGCGTGCCTGTCTCGATTCCCGCTTTTCCGGAAATAACGATAATTGCTGCATCCGCTGCGGAAACTGCCTCTTCGACTTCCCCGACAAAATCAAAATAGCCTGGGGTATCCAAAACATTAATTTTGTTGTCTTTCCACGGGATCGCGACCACAGAAGTATGGATCGAAAACTGGCGTTTCGTCTCCTCCTTATCAAAATCACTGATGGTATTTTTATCTGCGACCGTCCCCATACGTGTCGTCAGACCTGCCAGATATGCCATGGCTTCCACCAGGGAAGTTTTGCCGCATCCTCCATGCCCCAGGAGAACCACATTACGAATTCTGTCTGTCGTATATACGTTCATAGTAAAACCCTCCTTTTTTAGAATATTTACTCTTTTATGGTTATATTCTACTAATTTTCAGAAAGTTTTACAACCTTTTTATGCATTTTGTTGAAGTATTTTTGCCGCAAGTTCTTCCAGATACGTCCAGCGATCCATTTTTTCTTCCAATTGTGTTTCCAGCTGCGTTTTTTCTTCTGTCAGTTCATTCAGCTTCACAAAATCCCGTGCGCAGGATGCCATCTCCCCGTCAATCTCTCCCAGCCGTGTTTCCAAAGCTGCAATGTCGTCCTCAATGGTTTCATATTCTTTCTGTTCTTTATATGAAAATTTTAATTTATTTTCATGTTTCCATGTAGAACGTGAGTCTTCTGTCGCCTGTTTTTCCTGTACATTTGCCGTCTCTTCATTTTTACGGAACGAATCGCCTGCAGTATCTACAAATTTTCCTTCCTCTTCGGCCCGTCTGTGGTAGTCCGTATATCCGCCCTCATACTGGCAGAGCTTTCCGTTCCCCTCAAAAGCAAAGATTCTGTGCACCACACGGTCCAGAAAATAACGGTCATGCGATACCGTAATCACAATACCGTCATAATGATCCAGATAATCTTCAAGAATGGTCAGTGTCGTGATATCAAGATCGTTGGTTGGTTCGTCAAGAATCAGTACATTGGGAGCTTCCATAAGGACCCGCAGCAGATTCAGTCTGCGCTTTTCTCCGCCGGACAGTTTTTTGATCTGTCCATACTGTTCTTCCGGTGGAAACAAAAACTGATCGAGCATTGCGGATGCCGAAACCAGTCCATCTTCTGTGCGTACATATTCTGCTGTATTTTTGATATAATCAATCACGCGAAGCTTTGGGTCCATATATGCAATTCCCGCATTCTCATCCTGTTCGATCTCCTGTGTGTAATATCCGATTTTTATCGTCTGTCCAATGGTTACTTCCCCAGCATCCGGCAAAATTCTGCCATCAATAATTTTCATAAGTGTTGTCTTGCCGCATCCGTTTTTCCCGACAAAACCAATCCGGTCATTTTTTAAGAAAATATAGGAAAAATCAGAAATCAGTACATGATCTCCATATGTTTTTGTGATATGTGATAATTCCACGGTTGTTTTTCCCATACGGGAGGACACCGAACCGATTTCGATCTTTTTATCAACATCCGGCTTTTTTTGATCCCGCAAGGCCTCATAGCGCTGGATATGTGCTTTCTGTTTGGTGGAACGCGCCCTTGCCCCGCGCTGCATCCATTCGATTTCCTTGCGCAGAATGGACTGTCTTTTCCGTTCGCCTGCCCAGGCAATGTCTTCCCTCTCCTGTTTGGCCGCAAGATATCCGGAATAGTTTGTCTCATAGCTGTAAATCTGTCCTTTATCAACTTCCACAATCCGGTTGCATACACTGTCCAGAAAATACCGGTCATGTGTCACCATAACCATTGCTCCCCGGTAATTTTTCAGATAATTTTCCAGCCACTCTGCCATTTCGGCATCCAGATGGTTCGTCGGCTCATCCAAAAGCAGTACATCACACGGAGTAAGGAGCACTGCAACAAGAGCCAGTCGTTTCCGCTGTCCGCCGGACAAATGTCCCACCGGTTCATCGAAATTGTATATGCCAAGCCGCGTCATCATGGATTTGGCATTGCTTTCCAGATTCCATTTTTCATGTTCTTCCCGGTCTTCCTGCTGATGCACACTTCCAATCTGCGCATAAGAAAGTACATTCTCAAGTGCTCCTTTTTGCGGGTCAAATTCCGGCATCTGCGGCAGATAGCGAATCACAAGATGATTGGCCCGTACGACATTTCCGGCATCCGGTTCTTCGAGTCCTGCCATAATTTTTAACAGCGTGGATTTTCCGGTTCCATTGATGCCTATGATTCCGACTTTTTCCCCATCCTGCAGATAAAACGATGCATCGTGAAACAACTCACGCTGTGTATAAACTTTTGTAATATGATCAACGGTAAGTAAATTCATAAAAATTCCTCTTTCTGCTTCCTTTCGCCTTTTTATTATCACACGAACGGACAATTGTTGCAAGTGCTGTCACACATTCCTCTTTTGACACTCCTGCCATTCTATAGTACAATAAACACATCAATTACGTAATATAAAGGAAATAAACTTATGGCTTTTCAAACAATCGGTTTTATCGGACTGGGTCTGATTGGAGGTTCGATCGCCAAAAAAATGAAATCCAATCAGCCGGACATCAAAATTTATGCCACGGCACATCATAAAGAAACCATCGAAGAAGCGTACCGTGAGGGGCTGATCGAAAACAATGATCTGTTACCACTGTCTGCTTTTTCTGACTGTGATTATATTTTTTTATGTGCCCCGGTTCAACGGAACCTCGCATATCTGCGTCAGTTAAAAGATATTATCCGCAGCGACTGTTATATCACAGACGTCGGAAGCACAAAAACGGAAATTCATGAAGAAGTGATACGGCTTGGCATGGAGGCCAATTTTATCGGCGGGCATCCCATGACCGGTTCCGAAAAAACAGGCATATTAAGTGCCACCAATACGCTTTTGGAAAATGCATACTATATTATCACCCCGACCGCCCTGACTCCAAAGGAAGAAATTTCGGAATTTCGTGATTTTGTATTGTCGCTTGGAGCAATTCCACTGATTTTGGATTATAAAATACACGATTACTCTACGGCAGCTATCAGCCATCTGCCGCACATGATCGCATATTCGCTGGTCAATCTGGTCCGCCAGATCGATGATGACAAAGAAACCATGAAAACCATTGCCGCCGGGGGATTTAAGGATATCACAAGAATTGCATCTTCTTCGCCTGTGATGTGGCAGAATATCTGTGCTTCCAACCGGGAACCGCTTCTTTCACTGATGGATCAGTACCTTGCCCTTCTGACGCAGCTTCGCGGATACATTGACAGTTCCAATGAACAGGCACTGCTTTCCTTCTTTCAGCAGGCAAAAGACTACCGGGATTCCATCACACTGCCAAGTGTCAAATCCCCTACGGTATATTATGAATGTTTTGTGGATCTGGTCGATGAAACCGGCGGTATTGCTGCTGTTGCCGGGCTGCTCGCACAATACCATATCAGCATCAAAAACATCGGTATTGTAAATAACCGGGAATTTGAAGAAGGTGTTCTTCAGCTCGCGTTTCCTGACAAACAGACTCTGACCCGTGCCAAACGTCTGCTTACCGACAATGGCTATATGGTTCACGAACGGTAAAACATAAATGGTTTTCCCATAAAAAATACAGGCTCCGGATAATTTCCGGAGCCTGTATTTTTATTTGCACAAGGTATCGAGTATTTCAAAATAGTTTTCAAACGTCTTCCTGCAGCAGGAAGGATTTTCAATCACAATACCGTCTGTCACAAGTCCCGGAATTGCAAAAGCCATCGCAACCCGGTGATCCTCGAACGTTTTTATTTTACATCCATGCGGTTTTCCCGGATGAATCACAATACGGTTCTCATCCAGCTGCTCGCATGCGATTCCCATTGCCTTCAGATTGGTAAGAATCGCGGCAAAACGGTCACATTCCTGATAACGGATATGTCCGATTCCGGTAATCTCCACGGTTTCACTGGCAAAACACGCAATTGCCGCCAGTGTCAGAGCCTGATCTGAAAATGCAGAAAAGTCAAATACCCCTCCCAGGAATCCTTCCGTCGGCGGATACATCCGGATTCCATCCGGTTCTTCCTCTGTCCGGCATCCCATCTGTTCCAGCACATGTAAAAAAGAAGTATCTCCCTGTAAGCTTTCCCAGTGTACATGGCAGACCTTTGCAGGAACGCCGACAACCGGGCACATCGCATAAAAATAAGAAGCTGCCGAAACATCCGGTTCAATCTGATACTCTCTTGCCTGATATGCTGCATGTTCCGCAATCACAAAAGTATCGGATGCAGGTCGTTGTACTTCCACACCAAACTGCTTCATCATGGCAACCGTCATCTCTACATAAGCCATTCCATGATGCCCTTTGACGTGAATCCGGAATTCTTTCTGAAACAGCACGGAAGAGATCAGAAGCGCACTCAGAAACTGACTGCTTTTTTCAACATCAATGGTTACTTCGTGTCTATTCACACCACTGTTTCCGATCACAAATGGGAAATGTCCTGATGCTTCCTTATAAGTAACTTCCGCCCCAAGGTCTTGTAGTGCCTGCAGCAATTCTTCCATCGGGCGCTTTTTCATCTGCTCGGAAGAGTTCATATGATATTCGCCCTCACACAGACCAAGGTATGCCGTCAGAAAACGGGCAGCAGTTCCTGCACTTCCCACATCAACGGAAGCTTTTGTCTTTGGAACCCTGCCCCCTTTTCCTTCAATGGAGACAACCGCATGCGGCTCATCAATTTCCACCACAAAGCCCAGGTCCTGCAAAGCCTGCAGGAAATGCCTGCTGTCATCCGAAAAAAGAACCCCTTTAAGAACACTCTTTCCGTTTGCAAGTGCTGCAATCAGAAGTGCCCGGTTTGTAATGCTCTTCGATCCTGGAACCGAAACCTCAACCGGAATTATGTCTGCTTTTTTTACCTCATAAGTATCCTGTAAGATCATAGTTTTTCCCGCCTTATTTTACAGTTCGTTAAAAATCTGATAGATATCAATCTTTAATGCATCGGTATCCGTCATTCCGATAAACACACCGCCATAATGAAATCCGTCCGGCTTTTCTTCGCTGCGGACAATCTGAATGACTGCATCCACCACTTCTTTTGTCCATATCTGGATCTTTGCATCATAATAGGAATTCATTTCCAGTTTCTTTTTACAGTCAAATCCAATTCCGCTTTTTGAAATATCTGTTACATCCACATGCACAAATTTTAAAGTTGTGACCCCATCTTCATCCAGACGCTCCAACTGTACATTGACATCCAGATCCAGTCTTTTATTTTTCCTTTTTTCTTCCATTTTCCATCCCCTTATACCTTTTCAAACGATAATATAAATATTATTTTATTACATTCAGAAACACATTACAAGTAAAAAAAGGGATATTCCGGGTCCCTTCCCGGAATATCCAATAAAAAGTAATGATTTTATAAAAGTCCCGCCTGCACCAGACGTCCGTGAATCTGCGGTCCGATCAATGCAGCAAGAACCATTTTGATAATGTCAAATACAATAAACGGATAGACGCACATTGTCAACGCCGCCTGTACAGAGGTTTTCATTACCAGTACAAACCATACCGTTCCAAAGATATAGCAAACAGCAGTTCCGAGAATCATGCCGATCATGCCCAATACCAGTTTCCGTCCGGACTTTTCAATAAAAATTCCGGCGATCACAGCCATCGGAATAAACCCGATCAGATAGCCGCCTGTCGGTCCGAACATTTTTGCCGGACCTGCTGTAAAACCGGAAAATACCGGAACGCCAACCAGTCCGATCAGAAGGTAAACAATATAGCTAACCGTCTCCCTCCGAGTGCCTAAAATATAAAGTCCGAAATAAATCACCAGATTGGTAAGAGAAATCGGAACATCTCCAATCGGGATGGACAATGGTGCCAAAATACAGGTTACAGCTGTGAGAACACCGATCACAGCAATGGTTTTTACCGACATTTTCTTTGGTGTCGCGCTTACAGTGTCATTCATTTTTTTCTTCCTTTCCATACGAATTTAACGTGTTAAGTATACACGCATGGCTTTTTATTGTCAACCGCCATTTTTTACTGGTTAACAATTACTTTTAGGAAAAATTATTGCGGTATATGTAAATAAGTGCTAATATAAAAGAATAGCTTTGGGTTGAATTATGCGAAAACGTTTATAAAAAATTATGGGGTTACATACAATGACAGATCATTCTATTTCAGAAAAAATTGAATATAAATATCTTTCTTTTATTAACAAGGTATTTTTGGTTGTACATATTGGATTTCTTCTTTTATTTGCAAATTTAAAAATCAACTTTATGGTTTATTTTAATTTAGGAAGCATCCTTTTTTACACACTGGCTTTTTTTATGCTGCAAAAATTCAAAATACATTTGTATGTCTACCTCGCTTCCATTGAAATTCTCCTACATATGTCGGCTGCGACACTTTGCGTGGGGCTTGGCTGCAATTTTCAGTTATGTCTGTTCGGCGTGATTTTGTTTTTCTTTATTATAGAATGTATCCTTCCGGACAAGAAGAAATCCATAACACCCGTGTTGATTCTGAGCAGTCTTTACTCCGTTGCCATCGTTGCCTTATACGTGGCTGGAAACCGGATTTCACCTTTTTATCCCCTTTCCCTGACGGAAACAGGTATCCTGGCAGTCGTAATCGTAATTTTTGTACTCCTGCTGATCATTACTTCCATGCTTTTCTTACTCCGGTATATGGTTCATGAGGAAGAAAAACTTACTAAAAAAGCAGAATACGATGCCCTGACAGGTATTCCGAACCGTTTTTTTATGATGGACGAGATTCAAAAACTTTTTATCGAAAATGGACAAAAGGATTACTATCTTGCCATGATCGATATCGACAATTTCAAAAACATCAACGATACCTACGGACACAACACCGGGGATGACGCATTAAAAATTCTTGCAAAAACCATCATCCTGCAGGCACAGAAACATGGATTTAAATACTGCCGCTGGGGCGGTGAAGAATTTCTTCTTCTGGGGAAATGCCGTTCGGGTGAAATTCCAAAAGATATCCTTGAAGAACTCCGCAGCGCAATCAGTTCCAACTGTGTGCGGACATCAAGAGAAAGTTTCCGCTATACCGTAACCATCGGTGCCGGAAAATACACTTCCGGTCAGTCGGCAAAAGAGTGGCTTGATTTTGTAGACAAACAGCTCTATAAAGGAAAGCGTTCCGGAAAAAACCAGGTCGTATGTTCATAAAAAGAACTGTCACAAAGCAGGAAATGAATTTTTCTTTTCCTGTTTGTAACAGTTCTTTTGTGATTCTTTATTTAATCAGCATAGCATCGCCAAAGCTAAAGAAACGATATCTTTCTTTTACAGCGATCTCATACGCATGAAGCACATGCGCCCGTCCTGCGAGTGCCGATACCAGCATCACAAGCGTTGACTGTGGCAGATGGAAGTTGGTAATCAGGGCATCAATCACTTTAAACTGATACCCCGGATAAATAAAGATTTCCGTCCAGCCGCTGGTCTCATGCAGCCGTCCGTTTTCATCTGCGGCGGCTTCGAGCGTACGCGTACTGGTGGTGCCGACCGCAATCACCCGGTGTCCGCTTTCCTTCGCACGGTTGATCTTATCCGCAGCTTCCTGTGACACCATATAAAACTCTGAGTGCATATGGTGATCCAGTACATTTTCTACTTTTACCGGACGGAACGTGCCAAGTCCGACATGCAGGGTTACTTCTGCGATATCGACTCCCATATCCTTTACTTTCTGCAGCAGTTCTTTCGTAAAATGAAGCCCTGCTGTCGGGGCAGCGGCAGATCCGTCATACTTTGCATATACGGTCTGATAGCGGTTTTTATCTTTCAGCTGATGCGTAATATATGGCGGCAGCGGCATCTGTCCCAGCTGATCCAGAATTTCTTCAAAAATTCCGTCATAATGGAACTGAATCAGACGGTTTCCTTCTTCTACTACATCCACGACTTCTGCCGTCAGAAGCCCGTCTCCGAACACAAGTTTTGTGCCCGGTTTTGCTTTTTTCCCCGGTTTTACGAGTGTCTCCCAGATATCATTTTCCTTGCGTTTTAACAAAAGTACTTCGATTTTTGCCTGTGTGTCCTCTTTCACTCCGAACAGACGTGCCGGAATCACCTTTGTGTTGTTGATCACCAGACAATCACCCGGGTGAAGATATTCCAAGATATCCGTAAAATGTCGGTGTTCCACGTCCCCGGTCTGACGGTCAAGCACCATCAGCCGGGAGCTGGAACGATCCTCCAGAGGGTCCTGGGCGATCAGTTCCTCCGGCAGATCATAGTCATAATCTTTTACATTCATTCCTTCTGTCATGATTAACCTCTCAACTGGATTCCGATATTTTTCAGTCCGCTTAAGATTTTATCCATAGCACCCGTAATATCGCTCTCTTCCAGATTCTTGTCTTTTCCGCGGAACTTCAGAGAGTATGCGACAGACTTAAAGCCTTTTTCAATCTGCTCTCCTTCGTATACATCAAATAACTCATAATTTTCCAGATACTTACCACCGTTTTCCTCGAATACTTTCTCGATATCACCTACCAGAATATTCTTTGGAACAACCATGGACAAGTCACGGGAAGAAACCGGGAAGTTGGTAATTCCCTCATATTTATAATCAAAGGATGCACGGGATACAATCTCCGGCATATCAATCACTGCAATATATACGCGCTCTTTGATGGCATAATTTGCAGCAACCGTTGGATGAACCTCTCCGAGATATCCAATCACGGCACCATCATATACGATAGCCGCCTTGCGTCCCGGGTGCAGGAACGGAAGCTCGGCATGTGGATCATACTGCGCCTTCTTGCGAAGACCTGTCTGGTATAAGAGTTCCTCGATCACACCCTTCATGGTAAAGAAATCACCGTCTCCGTACATACCAAACGTCAGCTGCATACGTTCTTCCGGAAGTTCCGTCAACGGAAGCTGCTTCGGCAGATAGATATTTCCCATCTCGTACAGGCGTACATCTTTGTTTCTGCGTCCAAAGTTCGTAGACAGGGAAGTCAGCATTCCGTTCAATGGCAGCGTACGCATAATGGAATAATCTTCCCCAAGCGGATTGGAAATCACAACCGTTTTACGCCACTTGGAATCCTCCGGAATCAGTAATTTGTCAAATACTTTCGGACTCTCGAAAGAATAAGTCATTGCCTGTGAAAAACCACAGAACTCTGCAATCTCACGTGCCTTTTCTTCCATACGCAGCTTAAAGCTCTTTCCTCCGGCAGTGGATTCTCCGCTCGGAAGAGAAGTTCCGATCTTGTCATAGCCGTAGAAACGTGCTACTTCCTCTGCCATATCTGCGTCACAAAGCAGATCCTGTCTCCAGGACGGAACAAGAATCTCATTCGTTGCTTCGTCATATCCCAGATCTATTTTTTTGAAATATCCGATCATATCCCCGGCCGGAATATCCGTTCCCAAAAGCTTATTGTACTTGTCCGGTTCGAACGGAATCTTTACGCCCTCACGCTTCACAGGATAAATGTCAACGGCTCCACCTACAACCTCGCCGACGCCTAACTCTTCTACCAGCTGGCAGGCACGGTTCATCGCTTCCATGGCAAGATTTGGATCTAAGCCTTTTTCAAACTTAGCCGAAGCATCGGTACGAAGTCCGATGCGCTTTCCGGATTTGCGGATATTGGTTCCATCAAAGCATGCTGCCTCAAATAACATGGTTGTTACATGATCGGTAATCATGGAATTTTCTCCACCCATGATACCGGCAATGCCTACTGCTTTTTTTGCATCACAGATCATCAGTACATTTTCATCCAGCTGACGTTCCTGTCCGTCCAGCGTCACAAATTTTTCACCTGCAGCTGCACGGCGGACAATAATCTCTTTTCCTTCAATCGTATCCAGATCATAGGCGTGCATCGGCTGTCCGTATTCTTCCATCACATAATTCGTAATATCTACAAGATTATTGATCGGACGGATTCCATGTGCACGAAGACGTTCCTGCATCCACTTCGGAGATGGGGCAAACTTAATATTCTTTACAACTCTTGCCGTGTAACGGCTGCAAAGATCCTGATCCTTTACCGATACTTTGATGTAATCATTGACATCTTCGTTATTTCCGGTTTCTGTTACGACAGGAGGTACAAATTCCTTATGGAACGTGGCTGCTGCCTCACGCGCAATGCCGAGTACGGAAAAACAGTCTACACGGTTGGATGTAATCTCATATTCGACAACGCTGTCATCCAGTCCTAAATAAGCAACCGCATTTTCTCCGACAGGTGCATCCTCGTCAAAGATATACAGTCCGTTCTCCGGTGCGTCCGGGAACATTTCACGGTTCGAACCGAGTTCCTCAATCGAGCACATCATGCCAGAAGACTCAACCCCGCGAAGCTTTCCTTTTTTAATTTTGATTCCACCAGGAGTTTTTGTTCCATCGTGTCCTCCTGCGACACGTCCGCCATCTAAAACAACCGGAACTTTTGCCCCTTCAAATACGTTTGGTGCACCGGTCACAATCTGCAGCGTTTCGCTTCCAACGTTTACCTGGCAGATGACAAGTTTGTCGGCATCCGGGTGTTTTTCAATCTTTGTAACCTGTCCGACGACGATCTTGTCAAGATCTGCATCGAGCTGCTCATATCCCTCAACTTTTGATCCGGAAAGTGTCATGGCATCGACATACTCCTGCACGCCGCAGTCAAGTCCCGGAACTAAAGCTTTGATCCATTTTAATGATGTATTCATTCTTTTTCTCCTCCTAGAACTGTTTTAAGAAACGATCGTCATTCTCATACAGCAGACGCATATCGTCAATCTCATATTTCAACAGGGTAATACGCTCCAGACCGATACCAAATGCAAAGCCGGAATATTCTTCCGGATCAATACCGCTCATACGAAGCACTCTTGGATGTACCATTCCACAGCCAAGGATTTCGATCCATCCCTCACCTTTGCAGAAACGGCATCCTTTTCCGCCACATTTAAAACAGGAAACATCCATCTCGGCCGATGGCTCCGTAAATGGGAAATGATGCGGACGGAATTTTACTTTTGTTTCTTTTCCAAACAACTTCTGTACAAACTGGGTCAGTGTTCCCTTTAAGTTAGAAAACGTAATTCCCTTGTCAATGACCATTCCCTCAATCTGATGGAAAGAAGGCGAATGGGTCGCATCCACTTCATCCGCACGGAACACACGTCCCGGTGCGATCATACGGATCGGAGGTTTCTTCTGCTCCATCACACGCACCTGAACCGGTGAAGTCTGTGTACGCAGCAGGATCTTATCATTGATGTAGAAGGTATCCTGCTCATCTTTTGCCGGATGGTTTGCCGGAATATTTAATGCTTCAAAGTTGTAATAATCGTATTCCACTTCCGGTCCTTCTACAACTTCATATCCCATACCGGTAAAAATACGCTCTACCTCTTCAAGTACCATGGTATTCGGATGGCTGTGTCCCACACGGTTTTTCTTTGCCGGAAGGGTAACGTCGATCACTTCATTTTCCAGACGATGTTCAAGCTCCGCAGCCTCGAGTTTTTTCTTCATCTCATCGAGTTTATTTTCAATTTCCTGACGGGTCTCATTTACCCACTGTCCCACCTTCGGGCGATCCTCCGGTGCAACCTCTTTCATACTCTTTAATACGGCGGTGAGTTCCCCTTTCTTTCCAAGAACGGCGACACGCACATCGTTGAGTTTTGCAAGTCCGTCAGAATTTTCAATCTGTGCTATTGCATTTTCTCTGATTTTCTGCAATTTTTCTTTCATGGTACTCTCCTTTTACATATTTTCTTTCATAATAATTGTTTTTACGCAATTTTCTACTGTGGAACCGGAACTGTTTTCTGACATAAAAAAATCCCTGCTATGCATAATTGCATATCAGGGACGAAAAATTCCGCGTTACCACCCAGATTCCCATATCCTGTATCTATATGGGCTCTCATTCTGCTTAACGTGCAGTGACCGTCGCAGGCTAAAAATCCTTGTGTTCACCTGCGCAGCTCCTGTGGGAAAATTCACATGCTGGCGTATCATAAGGAAGCTTACAGCCGATGACTTCCTCTCTCTGTATGTCGTTCAGATGCTACTGACACATTCATTGCTTTTTACACATTTGTCATTTTACCACAGTCTCCTTTTATGTGTCAAGATCAAAGACATTGGTAAATGTAACATCCTTAAAATAAAATCCGAGAATTTCCTGCCATTTCTTTCCTTCTTTTCCCATGGCGTCCGCACCGTACTGACTCATTCCGATTCCATGCCCGAATCCGCCTCCGGTCAGTACGATGGTTCCTTTTTTCTGACTTTTTATTTCAAAGCACGCACTCGGGACGGAAGAGGCACGATGTTTATTGGTTCCGTCTGCAAGATCAAGATCCAGCAGATACTTTCCGAGTGCATACCGGATTTCATTTTCCTTTTCGATCGTCCGCTCTCCTTTTTCAAAAACCATGGTAAGAGACAGTACATATCCGGAAGTGCTTCGTTTATTGACTTTCAGTTTTTTCAGTTTTCCATATGTTTCATCCATGCCCAGCTTTGCCGACAGGGTAGCCGTCCATCGGAAATACGGGGAATTTTCATCATAGGCATCCGCTTTTGCTGTAATGAATTTATGAAAGGCTTTATCCGAAGACAGATCTTTTGTCTTTTCCCTGGTATGGTTTTCCGCCAGCAGATATCCCGGAGATGCGGCATTCCATACTTCCAGATTTTCAGAATATCCCGGGGAAGTGGAATAATAATAACAGTCCGCAAGTTTTCCTTTGTACGTCATCACCATACCTGCGGTATCCGCCACAGCCTGATCTGTCACTTCATAGGAAGTTGTTGCATGATAGGCCTGATAGGCAATGGAATCATCCAGATTTGCCCCGTACCGGGCATAAGTATCGTTTTTCATCTGCCCGTATGTAAATGTGCGCGCACATACCGCCTGTGCTTTTAAGGCTTCATAGGAAAAAGATAATGGCATTTCAGAAGGCAGAACATAACGAATATAATCTTCCATCGGAATTTCATTGATCAGGACATATCCCTTTTTTTCCTTCCGGAAAATCAGATCTCCCTCGTACCCGGAACCATACGGGTTTCCGTTTTTATCACATCGATACAAAAGGCCACCGGTATCCGGAGAAATTTTTATCTCTTTTCCCGTTTTTTCCCCCTTCAGAAGTTTTTCTGCATCTGTTACGGTGTCTTTCTTCCCTTTATTTCCATCCACGGTATAGGCATCCCCGCTGCAAACAAAAAGACTGGCATATGTATTTTCTTTTCCGTTTTTGAGCAGCACACGAACCTTTTCTGCCATGTCCTCCTGATAGCTTACAAGTGCACAGGCTTTCTGCTCTGCAACAACCAGTTCCACTTTGGAATTTCCTACAACAAGATCTGAAATCTTTCCCTGACGGACAGGAATTTTTGCATGTCCGGAACTTGCCACAAGATACACCGGCAGATCTTTTTCTGCCGAAAGCGGTTCATATCCCTCTATCTGAACACTTTTTGAGGAGTAACTTGTCAGAACCCCCTTGATCGTTGAAGGTTTCGCATAAATTTTAGTAACCTTTCCCTTCGTCAGTTCAATATCCGCAACCCCCGTATATTTTTTCTCCGGCTTTCCCTCCGCCAAATAGGTTTCTCCCCGATATAATACAATGATATCCTTTTCTTCACTCTTTAAGATATATGCATTGCTGAGCATCCCGGAAACGGAACGGTCAAATGTTTCTTCTTTTTGATCTTTCCCTGCCGTTTTGGAAAGACGGGATACCAGAATTAAAGTGATCGCAACGGTAATTACCGCAAGCAGCAGAATCAGAATCCCCATCATCTTCATTTTGTCTCTTTTTTTCATGAAGCACTCTCCGTTTTTATTAATTCATCTATCATTGACACAAAATAAGGAGCCACCGTTCTCCGGCAGCTCCCCTTCTCTTTTGTACGCTGTAACATTCTTTGGTATATAATAAATTCTTTGGTATCTTAATATTAAATACTTTTTCTTTGGTATGTTACCCAAAATGCCGGTTCCTGCAATTTAGACTCCTAGCCAATGCTAGGTGGGCGACCGCAGTTTCCCTTCTGTCTTCCGCTGACTGTGGCGGCCTGACATCCAGAAAAATCATATAGGAATCCCGTTTAAAGTAAATGTAGGTTCTAAATAGCAAGAGTTGTCGTACATTTCAGGCATCTCTTTCTGCCGTCTTTTATGCGATACCGCATCCGGCAACTTTCTCTTTTGTACTGCACTTATTATACTTTATTTTTACCTGAATTTCAAGGTCTGATTCTATGTACTTTTTTCCATTTCCGCATACTGCTTTAAGGAAAAAATTTGTCTTTTATTTTACGCATTCCGCTTACAAATGCAAACAATGCTGCCAAAAATGCACCAAGTTCCACATATGTCCAGATGCGTCCGAGCGTAATCACCTTAGTATCACATAAAATTCCGATTGCTCCCACAACAACCGCTACCGCCGCAAATCCATACAGCCACGGTGTTATTCCCCTGATATACGCCTCGGGATCTTTACACTTCTTAATTTCTTCTTTCGGGACAACCAGGTCACTGATCTGTCCGCTTTTTTTCATTTTTGCAGCAGAAACAGCCAGATAAATGCCTACAAAAACGATCACAATATCCATAAGTAAAATTGTTTTCATGATTTTTCCTCCTGTTTTATAGTATCACACACGAAAAAACTTTTTACCATCGGCAAAAATAGTCAAATTTCATTGATTATTTTATACATTTATAGTAAAATATACTTAATATGTAACAAAAAGGAGAATGTATATGCGCATTGAGGACACTACAATTTTAATTACTGACGATTCGATTCTTGCACGTAAACAGTTAAAGGACATCATTTCCACTCTCGGCACTCCGGTATTCGTGGAAGCCACCGATGGACAGAGTGCAATTGACAAATATAAAGAAGTACATCCGGATCTGGTATTTCTTGACATTGTTATGCCAAAAAAAGACGGCAATGATGCCATCCGTGATATTATGGAATTTGATCCGGAAGCTACAATCATCATCGCTTCTTCTGTCGGAACACAGTCCCAGCTGAAAAATGCACTGGAAGCGGGCGCAAAAGATTTCATTCAAAAGCCACTGGACAAGGAACAGGTGCTTGCTGTCGTTAAGCGCTTCCTGGAAGGGAGATAATCGTTATGTATACACAATTTTTTGGAAATTATCTGCTTGCCAACGGATATGTTACCCGTGATCAGCTGTTTTCAGCGATGCGTCAGGAAGCAGATCAGCATATGAAACTCGGTACCCTTGCCCTTCATGCCGGATACATGAATGCAGCCCAGGTAGATGATGTTGTCATTCACCAGACCCACCAGGACAATCGTTTCGGTGAGCTGGCGATTCAGCTCGGATACCTGACCGAAGCCCAGGTGGAAGAACTGTTAAAACAGCAGACCCCTGCCTTCCTTTCTCTTGGACAGGTTCTTTTGGATGAAGGAGTTCTGACAAACACCGATTTCGAACAGATCATACAGGATTACCGCTCCAAAAACGGCATGGAAGATGAAGAAAGCCTTATCGAGCGCCGGAAAAATATCCAGCAATTGTTTGAAAACTTTTTTTCATCAACCGACGCTGCTCTTTCGGAAAAAGGACATATGTTTATCGAGCTTTTATTTAACGATTTTATCCGTTTTATCGGTTCCGATTACACACCGCTTTCCGTGGAAGAAGTCACAGAGGCTTCCATTGCCTGTTGTGTAAAGCAGGAAATTCATGGTGACTATGCAATTAACACCTATATTTCCATGGATCTGGACACGGCGATTTCCTTTGCTACCCGCTATGTCCATGAGCAGTTCCATTCTTACGATGAATACGTTCAGGCTTCTCTGGAGGATTTTGTGAATCTGCAGAACGGATTATTCATTGTAAATGTATCAAACACCTCTAACACAGAGTTAACACTCGGTGCTCCAGAGCATATTACCGTTTCCCCGATTCAGTTTTCAGGACGCACCTTGCATATCCCGGTTCTGTATACGTTTGGAACGATTGATTTTTATATGGAACGTGTTTCCATTAAAGAATAAAATAGGATTTTCCTTAAAGTAAAATGCCATAAAAAAACGTCTGCCACAAGGCAGACGTTTTTTTATGTTTCCACTATAATACTTTAGAAAGGAACTCGCACAAACGAGGATTTTCCGGGTGGGAGAAAAATTCCTTCGGTGTATTCTCCTCCTGAATCTGTCCTTCATTGATGAACATTACACGGCTTGCCACTTCCCTGGCAAATCCCATCTCATGTGTGACAACCACCATCGTCATTCCATCTCTGGCAAGTTCTTTCATAATCTCAAGTACTTCTCCTACCATTTCCGGATCAAGTGCAGAAGTCGGCTCATCAAACAGCATCACATCCGGATTCATGGCAAGTGCACGCGCAATCGCAATACGCTGCTTTTGTCCTCCGGAAAGCATTGCAGGATAGACATCCGCTTTATCCGAAAGCCCTACGCGTACCAGCAGTTCATCTGCACGTTTCGAAGCCTCTTCTTTTGTCATGAGCCCGGTCTGTACCGGGGCAAGCATGATATTCCCTTTTACGGTATGGTTGGGAAAGAGATTAAACTGCTGAAACACCATTCCGATTTTCTGACGCATTTTATTGATGTCAACGGAAGAATCCGTAATATCCGTTCCCTCAAAAAGAATGGAACCGGAGGTTGGTTTTTCCAGAAGATTCATGGATCGCAGAAACGTAGATTTTCCGCATCCCGACGGTCCGATAATTGCAACAACCTCTCCCTGCGAAATCGTTGTTGATATTCCGTTTAATACATTAACATGGTCAAAAGATTTACAAAGATCTCTCACTTCGATCAATACATTTTTGTTATCGCTCATTTGTCCGCAACCTCGTTTCCAGTTTGTGTACTCCTGCCGTAAGGATCATTACCAGTACCAGATAAATGACCGCAACGCCGAATAACGGAAGAAACGCATCATATGTCTGGCTTCGGATAATGTCACCGCCTTTTGTCAGATCCGGAATTGCAATGTATCCACTGATGGATGTCTCTTTCAAAAGTGTAATAAATTCATTTGCCAGCGCCGGAAGGACATTTTTAAATGCCTGAGGAAGAATGATCAGCCGCATGGTCTGGGTGTAATTCAACCCAAGACTTCGTCCGGCCTCAAACTGTCCTTCGTCCACAGACATAATTCCGGAACGGACAATCTCTGCCACATAAGCCGCCGAATTCAATCCGAACGCAATCACTGCAACCAGAATCTTATTATCCAGTGCAACGAGAATAATATAATACATGATCAGCAGCTGCACCATCGTCGGGGTTCCCCGCCATATGGTCAGATACACTTTACAGATAAAATTCAGGATATTCAGTCCGCCATGCTTGTCATGTGTAGACCGGATGATTGCAACCAGAAATCCAAGAACAATTCCCAGAATAACCGCAAGGGCTGCAATCAGCAATGTATTCCCCAGCCCGCGCAGCAGATACAGATAACGGTCGCTCTCTATAAAATCCTGTTGAAATTTTGCAATAAAATCACTCACTGTTTATCCTCCGAAACAAATTATTTGTTTCTTACAACGATTACCTGACAAGCCTTTGTATAGGTATCCGTAAAGTCAATATTTTTCTTACGATCCTCAGTTACCGTGATTCCGGCAGCACCAAAATCAGCTTTTCCGGAAGATACCGCTGCGATGATCGCATCAAACTCCATATCTTCAATCTTCAGCTCATATCCGAGTTTATCACAGATTGCTTTTGCAATATCTGCATCAATTCCTACAATCTGATCTCCGTCATAATATTCGTATGGCTCAAACTGCGCATTAGTTGCCATAGTAAGTGTTCCGTTTGGATACTCGGTTCCGTCCGGTGTCTCATATGGATGCTTTCCAACCTCATCCCCGATATAATTGCTGGTGATGGAATCAATGGTTCCGTCCTTTTGCAGTTCTTCAATCGCACTGTTAAATTTATCGGTCAGATCCGAATTGCCTTTGGCAATACAGATGGCATACTCTTCTGGATCAAACGTATCGGATAAAATCTTTAAATCATCATTTTTTTCAACAAAAGCTTCTGCCGGCTGCTGATCAATGATCACACAGTCAATCTTTCCTGTTTTTAATGCCTGAATGGCATCTGCGCCTTTATTGTAACGTTCTACCGTACTGCCATCATTCTTTTCATACTCTGTGGCATCCGAATCTCCGGTTGTACCGAGCTGTACTCCGATTTTTTTACCCGGAAGATCATCTCTGGAGTTCACACTGTTGGCAGGTACGGATGAACCGCAGCCTGCTGTTGCAGCTGCCATGGCAGAAACAAGTAAAAGCGAAATCAATTTCTTTTTCATAATCTTTGTCCTCTTTTCATATGTATTTTAAACACCAAGGAATTTTTTAACAACCTGTGGCATTTCTTCCACTTCACATACCGTATCATGAAGTACCGGTGCGGTACGGATCTCTTCGATCGCCTGTGGGACTTTGACATTTCCGATTCTGGAAAGCTCATCTACCAGCTCAAAGTCACCCATAGCATCGTATTTCGGATCAATCGCATCCATAACGCTTCGGGTAAACTTAAACGGACTTGCCGTGCTGGCAATCACGGTCTTTGTCTCGGTATCCCCGGTATCCTTCTTATACTTATCGTATACACCTGCTGCAACCGCTGTATGGGTATCAATGATATATCCGGTATCCTCATATAATTTTTTGATGGTCTTTGCAGTCTCTTCCTCGCTTGTATAATTTCCGTAGAAATCAGCAAGCTGTGCACGCATCTCATCCGTGATTGCATATTTTCCGTCTGTGGAAAGTTCTTCCATCATCTTTGTATTCTTTTCTGCGTCGTTTCCGGCAATACGGTAAATCAGACGCTCCAGATTGGAAGAAATCAGAATATCCATGGATGGAGAACTTGTAAGAATGAAATCACGGTTTCTGTCGTATGTTCCAGTGGAGAAGAAATCATACAATACTTTGTTCTCATTGGATGCACAGATCAGTTTTGCAATTGGAAGTCCCATATTCTTTGCATAAAAAGCAGCAAGGATATTTCCGAAATTTCCGGTTGGAACAACAACGTTAATCTTTTCATCTTTTGCAATTGCACCATTTTTATATAATTTTGCATATGCATATACATAATATGCCACCTGAGGAATCAGACGTCCGATATTGATGGAATTTGCTGATGAGAACTGATAACCTGCAACATCAAGTTCTGCTTCAAGTGCAGTATCATTAAACATCTTCTTCACACCGGTCTGTGCCTGATCAAAGTTTCCGTGGATTCCAACCACACAGGTATTTGCACCTTTCTGTGTGATCATCTGCTTTTCCTGAATCGGGCTGACACCGTTCTTCGGATAAAATACAACAATCTTTGTGCCTTCCACATCTGCAAATCCTGCAAGAGCAGCTTTTCCAGTATCTCCGGATGTCGCTGTTAAAATAACAATATCATTTTTCACCTGATTTTTTCTTGCAGAGGTAATCAGAAGATGTGGCAGAATGGAAAGTGCCATATCCTTAAATGCAATTGTCGGGCCATGGAACAGTTCCAGATAATAAGCACCGTCCGCATCTACCAGCGGTGCAATCTCCGGCGTATCAAATTTGCTGTCGTATGCTTTTTTGATACAATCCTTTAACTCATCTTCTGTAAAATCCGTAAAGAAACGGCTCATGACTTCATAAGCAGTCTCCTGATAGGACATATCTGCAAGTGTATCCATCGGGACATCCAGTGCCGGGATACGCTCCGGTACAAAAAGGCCTCCATCATCTGCCAGACCCTTTAAAATTGCCTGGGATGCAGTCAGTTTTACTTTATCATTTCTGGTGCTTGAATACATTAATTCCATTTTTTCTTCCTCATTTTACAAAAATTTAATCATAACGTTTCTCGTACATTATAGGTAAAAAAGTGGGTGGTGTCAATGAATTTCCTATGTTATACTACTAAAATAACCTGTCAGGGCGAAAGGAGAATTTATGTTAACCGGTGTATATCTTGCGACAAAAAAAGACAAAACCGTATACTATCGCTCCAATATCACGTACAAAGGCCGTCATATCAGCCTCGGAAGCTTCCCCACGGAAGTTCAGGCACATCAGGCATACACTGCCGCCTGCGAGCTGTTATCCGGTACAGAAACCATCGATGAGGCATTTTACCGGACCAACCAGCTTGCCTTTGAAAAAATTGTTTCGCTGATCAATTTCCGGGATAATCATATGTATATTCCTACCCCCATCTATCTGCGCAAAAATTATTTCAGTTATTATCTGAATATTCACCGGGAGTTAAAATTTGACATTGATGACCTCTTCTATTACAGCAGCCACCGGATTCTGACACGCCAGGGACATCTGTATGTCAATCACTATGGAATGCAGCTTACGCTTCTCGGCCGCTACGGCATCAAAACCCATGCGGTAAACGGCAGGGATTTTTGTTTTGTCAACGGCGATGAAAATGATTTCCGCTACTCAAACCTCAAAATCATCAATCCGTATTTTGGTGTCGAACGCATCGACAAAAACAGAACCGAACACTATAAAGTACGTATCCATATCCACGGCAACATCACTGTCGGTAATTACACAAATGCGATTGATGCGGCAATTGCCTATAACAAAGCCGTAGATCTGGCGCATCAGGCCGGCATATCAAAAAATTTTCCGGAAAACTATATCGAGGAGCTGTCTGCTTCGTCCTATGCCGATATTTACCAGCAGATTTCCCTTTCTCCTACATATCTTTCTTACCTAAAAGGACTTCCCCGCAAATAAGGGAAGTCCTCTCTGACATCTTTTTATTATTTCTGGTTGATATAATTGACAAGACCTTCGCAGTCAATAATCTTTTGCATAAATGGTGGAAATGCCTGTCCCTGGAATTTCTTTCCGGTTGTCACATCTGTGATGATTCCGGAATCAAAATCTACTTCCACCTCATCCCCTGCCTGTATTTCCTTTGCGGCCTGTGGGCACTCAATGATCGGCAAACCGATATTGATGGCATTCCGGTAAAAGATTCTGGCAAATGTCTCAGCAATGACACAGCTGACACCGGATGCCTTGATGGAAATCGGTGCATGCTCACGGGAAGAACCACATCCAAAGTTTTTATTGGCTACAATAATATCTCCCACATGTACATTTTTTACGAAATCTTTATCGATATCTTCCATACAGTGTGTGGCAAGTTCTTTCGGATCGGAAGAATTCAAATATCTTGCCGGAATGATAACATCCGTATCTACGTTATCGCCATATTTAAATACACTACCATGTGCTGCTTTCATTTCTTATCTGACCTCCTTTTTCTCCGGCATCTTCTACATTACTTCCGCCGGGCCTGAAATCTTTCCGGTGATGGCACTTGCCGCTGCAACCGCCGGGCTTGCAAGATATACTTCCGAATCTACATGTCCCATACGTCCGACAAAGTTACGGTTTGTTGTGGATACACAGCGCTCGCCTTCTGCAAGTACTCCCATATATCCGCCAAGACACGGTCCACAGGTCGGTGTACTTACGATTGCACCTGCTTCGATAAAGATCTTAAGAAGTCCCTCTTCCATGGCATCCAGATAAATCTGCTGGGTTGCCGGGATTACGATCACGCGGAGTCCTTTGGCTACTTTCTTTCCTTTTAAGATTTCTGCAGCTGTACGAAGATCTTCCATACGTCCGTTTGTGCAGGAACCAATCACAACCTGATCAATTTTCACATCGCCCACTTCATCAATCGTACGTGTGTTATCCGGCAGATGTGGGAATGAAACGGTTGACTTTAAAGTTGAAAGATCAATCGTATATTCTTCGTCATACTCTGCATCCGCATCTGCTTCATATTCCACGAACGGTCTCTTGGAATGTTCTTTCATGTATGCACGGGTCAGATCGTCTACCGGGAAAATACCGTTCTTTCCACCGGCCTCAATTGCCATGTTTGCGATGGTAAAACGGTCATCCATGGAAAGGTATTTGATTCCTTCCCCAACAAATTCCATGGATTTATAAAGGGCTCCATCCACACCGATCATTCCGATGATATGAAGAATCACATCTTTTCCGCTGATCCATGTGTCCGGCTTTCCTACAATATTAAATTTGATTGCAGACGGTACTTTAAACCATGCTTTTCCGGTAGCCATGCCGGCTGCCATATCTGTACTTCCCACACCAGTAGAAAATGCACCAAGTGCACCGTATGTACATGTATGGGAATCTGCACCGATAATCACATCTCCCGCAACTGTAAGTCCTTTTTCTGGAAGGAGTGCATGCTCTATTCCCATCTCACCTACATCAAAATAGTTTGTAATATCATTTTTGCAGGCGAACTCGCGTACGCATTTGCAATGCTCTGCGGATTTAATGTCTTTATTTGGAGCAAAGTGATCCATCACAAGTGCGATTTTATCTTTGTGAAATACACCCTCTACATTCATTTTTCCGATTTCATGAATTGCAACCGGAGAAGTAATATCATTGCCCAGAACCAGATCCAGGTCTGCCTCGATCAGCTGTCCGGCGCTGACAGAAGGCAGGCCTGCATGTGCTGCAAGAATCTTCTGAGTCATTGTCATTCCCATGGATAATTCCTCCTTTAATATCTTAAACTACTATGATTTTAGCACAGATTATTTCATAATCCTAATACATAATAAACATATTTACCATAACTATATTTTATGATATAATAACTTATTATAATAAACGGAGGCAATAATGAATCAGAATTTATCTTCTTACTGGATTTTTTATACGGTTGCCAATGCCGGAAATATTTCCAAGGCAGCCAAAGAACTCTACATCAGCCAGCCTGCCATCAGCAAATCCATTCAGAAACTGGAAGAAAATTTAGGATGTAAACTGTTTTCCCGCAGTTCCCGCGGCGTTGTACTGACGGACGAGGGCCAGTTACTTTATGGACATGTAAAGGAAGCCTTTGAAACACTGACACTTGGGGAAGACAAATTAAAACGCTCCATCGATCTTGGTGTCGGTCACCTGCAGATCGGTGTCAGTTCCACACTCTGCAAATTTGTACTTCTGCCCTATCTGAAAGAATTCATACGGCAGAATCCGCATATCAGTATTTCCATCAACTGTCAGTCGACCAACGAAACGCTTGATCTGCTGGATGAAAATAAAATTGACATCGGTCTGATTGGAAAGCCGGATAATCTCAAAAACATCAATTTTTACTATCTGGACAACATTGAAGACATTTTTGTAGCCAATCCGGACTATCTCTCAAATCTGAAAAAAAGAGGGATTACCAGAGATTCCATCCTTGGCAATTCCACACTTATGCTTTTGGATAAGCATAACATGACGCGGCAGTATATTGACGATTATCTGCAGGACAATCATATTTCCGTAGCGGAATCCATTGATATCTCGAACATGGATCTGTTAATTGATTTTGCAAAGATCGGTGTCGGCGTTGCCTGTGTCATCAAAAGTTTTGTCACAAAGGAACTCCAAGAGGGATCTCTCGTGGAAATTCCGCTCGGCATCCCGATCCACAAACGGGAAATCGGCTTTGCATACAAGGAAAACTTAAAGCCATCCAAATCCTTACAGACCTTTATTGACTTTTACCGTACTTACAGACCGGAGGAAACACTATGAAAGAACAGCTTCACACCATCCCAATTTCAGATGCCATGGCAAATGCCGGAGAATGTCCATTCTGCTATATTGAACAAAAAACCGAAGAACACATGATGGATTTCGTCCTCGGACATGGTGCCTCCTACATGGAAGCCGATATCCGCGACATGACAGACCGGGAAGGATTCTGCCGCGCACATTTCAAAAAAATGTTTGATTATGGAAATTCGCTCGGCAATGCCTGGATTTTAAAAACACTGATGAAACGTCACGAAGAGGAAATGGATCATGTCTGGAAAACCTTCCGTCCGGACGCTGCTGCAAAACGCAGCAGTCTGTTCGGCAAAAAAACAGATGGTTCTTCCAATTCCATTGTCGAGTGGATCAACCGGCGGGAATCCACCTGTTTCATCTGTAGCAGTGTAAAAAATACCTTTCAGGCTTACATGAAAACCTTCTTTTCCATGTACAAAAAAGATGTGGATTTCCGTGCACAGGTGGCAAATACCAAAGGATTCTGCCTCGATCACTTTAAAGTTCTCTGCGAAGGTGCCGACGAACAGCTTTCCGGTGAAGAGAAAAAAGAATTCTATGCCACCGTCCTTCCTCTGATGAAGGAAAATTTCCACCGCGTCTATGAAGACGTTGCATGGTTTATTGAAAAATATGATTACAAAAACAAAGATGCCAGCTGGAAAGATTCCAAAGATGCCATTCAGCGCGGCATGCAGAAATTGCGTGGCAGCGACCCGTCCCGGCCTCCCCATATGTTAAAAAAATAACTTTTGTTTTCTCCTTCCGGCAACCATAAGATAGCCCGCATCCATCAAAAGCATGCACAGAAATACAAGTGCCGCATAGCCAATAAGATACCCCGGGTTTCCCATCCTGTCTGCCAGCCAGACAAGCGGAGATCCGGCGGATGGCCAGTTCACAAACATATAATTCACATCATATCTTTTATCAAACCAGTAAATCGGTATCACAACCGCAGTCAGAAATAACACCACCTGCCAGAGTTTTGCAAAATCCGGTCGAATTTCATGGGATGCAAGTTTTCCTGCCACATACAGTACAATTCCCATATGAAATAAAAATGCTTCCAGCGTAATAAAGTGAATGACCGGATAAAAATTCCAGTTTGGAAATAGCAGTGCAAGCACAGTTCCCGGGAGACAGATGGTATACAGCACCTGCCCCAGCCATTTCCATTTCGTCAGACAATGAACGGCACACAAAATTCCAGCCATGCTGCACAGATGAAACGGGAGTTCATATAAAAACGCTTCATGGATCACCGCAATATAAATTGCTCTCACGACAATCCACACCCCAAGGGAACATGCCGTCAGACCATCCATCCGGCGTTTTTTTCTTTCATCCCCTTTTTTATAAATCCATACATATCTGACGCATATAGCAAAAATAACCGAAAGCCACAACAGATGCCATGGACCGAACAACGCAAATCCAATGCCATCCGGAATATGGGTTTCATATGTAAAAAAATAAGAAAGATATGAAAGTTTCACATCAAAGACCTCCTTTTTTACAGTATCTGTGTTTTTCCTTTTTATTATGCAAAACACCCTGCGCCTTTTGCGCAGGGTGCCTTTCCCTTAGAAATCTTCTGTCTGCTGTTTTCTGGCAGACAGGAAACATTTTATTTCATTACAATGTTCACAAGTCTTCCCGGTACATAAATCTCTTTGATGATATTTCCGGTCAGTTTATCTGCAATGACTTCTTTTGCCTTTGCAATTACCTGATCCTTCGGATCATCTTTCTGGATACCAAGCGTTCCCTTTACCTTACCATTGATCTGAACGGCAATCTCCACGGAAGATTCCACCGTCTTTGCCTCATCGAACTCCGGCCATGTCTGCTGGTATACTCTTCCCTCGCATCCGATAATCTGCCACATTTCTTCTGTAATATGCGGAGCAACCGGATTCAGCAGAATGATCAGTGTCTTTAACTCTCCCCTGGTGATAGAGCCTTTTTTATAAAAATCATTCAAAAGTGTCATCATGGCAGCAATCGCCGTATTGTACTTGAGGTTTTCAAAGTCATTGGAAACCTTCTTGATGGTCTGATGCATCTTGGTCTCAAGATCCTTGGAGTATCCCTCCTCTTCGGTCATAAGATCCTGCAATTTCCAGACACGGTCTAAGAATCTGCGGCATCCCTTTACTCCATCTTCCGACCAGGATGCAGCCAGATCAAACGCCCCGATGAACATTTCATACGTACGCAGGGTATCTGCACCATACTCCTGCACAATATCGTCTGGATTGACTACATTTCCTCTGGACTTTGACATCTTCTCTCCGTTTTCACCGAGAATCATGCCATGGGAAGTACGCTTCTGGTATGGTTCCGGAGTCGGAACAACGCCCTGGTCATACAGGAATTTATGCCAGAATCTGGAATACAGCAGATGCAGGGTCGTGTGCTCCATACCGCCATTGTACCAGTCGACCGGCAGCCAGTATTTAAGTGCTTCCGGACTTGCCAGTGCCTTGTCATTGTGCGGATCGGTATAACGCAGGAAATACCAGGAAGATCCGGCCCACTGCGGCATTGTATCGGTCTCACGCTTTGCAGGACCACCACAGCATGGACAGGTTGTATTTACCCAGTCGGTCATTGCTGCAAGCGGAGATTCTCCGTTGTCTGTCGGCATATAACTTTCTACTTCCGGAAGAAGCAGTGGCAGCTCGCTCTCATCGATCGGCACATACCCACATTTATCGCAGTGAACAATCGGAATCGGCTCCCCCCAGTAACGCTGACGGGAGAATACCCAGTCTCTTAATTTATAATTTGTCTTTGCCTGACCAATTCCTTTTTCTTCCAGGAATTTAATCATCTTTTCCTTTGCATCTTTTACTTCCAGACCGTTTAAGAAGTCGGAGTTGATCAGCACACCCGTCGCTACATCGGTAAAAGCAGCCTCATTGACATCCACTTCTTCTCCGTTCTTTGCAACTACCTGAATGATCGGAAGATGAAATTTCTTTGCAAACTCCCAGTCTCTCTCATCATGTGCCGGAACTGCCATGATCGCACCGGTACCATAGCTCATCAGTACATAATCAGATACCCAGATCGGAACTTCTTTTCCGTTGACCGGATTGATTGCAGTCAGACCGTCAATTGCCACACCAGTCTTGTCTTTTGCAAGCTCCGCCCGCTCAAAATCAGACTTTCTGGAAGCCTGCTCGCGGTATGCAACGATTTCCTCCCAGTTTTTAATCTGATCCTTGTACTTATCCAGATATGGATGCTCTGGTGAAACAACCATATAGGTAACACCAAACAATGTATCACAGCGTGTGGTGTAAATACGCAGCTTGTCTTCTGTATCTTTGATCTGAAAATCAACCTCGGCACCTGTAGAACGTCCGATCCAGTTTTTCTGTGAAACCTTGACACGTTCAATGTAGTCTACATCATTCAGTCCTTCGATCAGCTTATCCGCATAATCGGTGATCTTTAACATCCACTCGCTCTTTACCTTGCGGACAACCGGAGCGCCACACCGCTCACATACACCGTTTACAACTTCCTCGTTTGCAAGACCTACCTTGCAGGAAGTACACCAGTTGATCGGCATCTCTTTTTTGTATGCAAGACCGGCCTTGAACAATTTCAGGAAAATCCACTGAGTCCATTTATAGTACTTTGGATCTGTTGTATTAATCTCACGATCCCAGTCAAAAGAATATCCCAGAGAATGTAACTGATCCTTAAAATGCTTTACATTATTTTCGGTTACAATTTTTGGATGGATTTTATTTTTAATTGCATAGTTTTCTGTCGGAAGTCCAAATGCATCCCATCCCATCGGATATAATACATTATATCCCTGCATTCTTCTCTTACGGGCAACAATATCCAATGCTGTGTATGGTCTTGGATGCCCAACGTGAAGTCCCTGTCCGGATGGATATGGGAATTCAACCAACGCATAATATTTCGGTTTGGAATAATCATTGGTTGCAGCAAAAGCCTTTTCATCATCCCAGACTTTCTGCCACTTTTTCTCTACCACTTTGTGGTTGTATACTTCTGCCATGTCTTCGCCTCTTCATTTTTCATATTTTTTCACAATACATTTATTTTACACATACCGGGGTAGTTTGTCAAATGCCATGAGGAGGGACCCGCGCTCTTTGCGGGAGGAGTCCTTATGGCTCCACCTGGAAAAATCTTGATACCTCTTTGCGGGAGGAGTCCTTATGACCACTTCCTTCCACCCCGGCACAAAAACAAAAACCCCGATGATATCACTCACCGGGGTTTTTAAAATCAGTTTCTGATTAGTTGTTGATGAGCTTGTCGCTCTCGTTGTTCCAGCTGTACAGCTTACGGATCTCAGCACCAACCTTCTCTGATGGATGCTCAGAAGCAAGCTTTCTCATAGCCTTGAAGTGAACCTGACGTCCTGCTGGAGACATATCCAGTAAGAACTCTTTTGCAAATGTACCATCCTGAATATCAGTAAGGATCTGCTTCATAGCCTTCTTTGTCTCAGCAGTAACAATCTTTGGTCCGGTGATGTAATCACCATACTCAGCTGTATTAGAGATAGAATATCTCATTCCTGCGAAACCTGACTGGTAAATTAAGTCTACGATCAGTTTCATCTCATGGATACACTCGAAGTATGCATTTCTCGGATCATAACCAGCCTCGCAAAGTGTTTCGAAACCAGCCTGCATAAGTGCACAAACACCACCACAAAGAACTGCCTGCTCACCGAAGAGGTCTGTCTCTGTCTCTGTACGGAATGTTGTCTCAAGAAGTCCGGCTCTTGCTCCGCCGATTCCAAGACCATATGCAAGTGCAAGATCCCATGCCTTTCCGGTAGCATCCTGCTCAACAGCGATCAGACAAGGAGTTCCCTTACCAGCCTGATACTCAGAACGTACTGTATGTCCTGGTGCCTTAGGTGCGATCATTGTAACATCGACATCCTTTGGTGGCTTGATGCATCCGAAATGGATATTGAAACCATGTGCGAACATTAACATGTTACCTGGCTCAAGGTTTGGCTCGATATCTTTCTTGTACATATCAGCCTGTAATTCATCGTTAATCAGAATCATGATAATATCAGCTTTTTTAGCAGCTTCTGCTGCAACGTATACCTTAAATCCCTGCTCTTCGGCTTTCTTCCAGGACTTGCTTCCCTCATAAAGACCGATAATGACGTTGCATCCGGACTCCTTTAAGTTTAATGCATGTGCATGTCCCTGGCTGCCATAGCCGATGATTGCGATTGTCTTTCCATCCAGTAATGAAAGGTTACAATCTTCCTGATAAAAAATTCTTGCTTCTGACATATCATTGTCCTCCTAAATATGTATACTCTTATATAAAAAAATATTTTTAATAAGTAGCCGTAACTAATCCAAAAAACGGACATCCGACGATCCACGGGTAAGTCCCGTAATTCCGGTACGCGCAAGTTCCAGAATTTCATATCCATCCAGCAGATCTAAAAAGGCATCCAGTTTATCCTGATGTCCTACCAGCTGAATTACCATGGAATCGTTTGTGACATCTACGATCTTTCCATGAAAAATCTCTGTCACATTCATGATCGGCTGACGCTCAGTATCCTTTGCGCGGATCTTTACAAGAATCAGCTCCCGGGTAACAGAAAATCCCGGTTCCAGTTTTTTGATATCCAACACATCTTCCAGTTTCAGTAACTGTTTCTCGATCTGATCCAGAATAAGTTCATCACCACTGGCAACAATTGTAATTCTGGTATATTTCGGATCTGCAGTCACACCGGATGAAAAACTGTCAATATTATATCCGCGGCGACTGAACAATCCGGATATCCGGCTCGTCACACCTGGGTTATTTTCCACTAAAAGCGATAACGCCTGTCTTCTCATATCTCGAAAACCTTCTACTTTCTTTGTGTTGTTTAGATCATAATACTATAATCTGTGTTTGTCAAGCACTATTTTTATTATAACTTTCGGTTATATTATGAATAACTCCCATCTATCAGAATGGGACTTTAAAAGTGAAACATATGGGAATAAAGAAAGGTTCCGATTCCCACCCCCAGTAAAATGATCACAATAATTTTCATAAGAAGCGCGATCACACTGCAGATCACACCCGCAAGAGCCATCCCTCTGCTGCTTCCGTACTTTGGCTTCTGTAATGCGATAATTCCAAGAATCAGGCCTGCCGCAGCGACAAAGAATGTCAGCCATTTTCCTCCGGCACAGCATGCCAGCAGAATGGCAACAATCCCAAGGATCATGGAGGCAATTCCAAGCCCGTTTGCACCTTCGTCCATATTCTGCGGTGTTCCACCATAAGTATACGGATTATCCGGGTTTACAGGTGTTCCACAATATCCGCACATAATCGAATCATCGGGAATCTCTCTTCCACATTTTCTGCAATACATAATTTCTCCTTTGTTTAATACAAGGTCTTAATGGCTCCATTATAATACTGAAGGATTTTTAAAGCATCCGTCAGATCCACTTTTCCGTCACGGTTTACATCTGCCGCAGTCTTTTCCGCGTTTGTAAATGTTTTCGTGTTGTTATAATACTGAATGACATATAACACATCCACCAGATTAATTTTCCCGTCACCACTCACATCTCCAAGCGTATGTACCTGATCCGTGATCGTCACACTTGAGGTCGCCGAATTATAGGAAAAGATATCTCCCTGCTGGTCTTCTACAGATTCTATGGCAACCGTAACATCTGTACTGATTCCATTATTGGAGTATGCTGTCATCCCATTCGCAAGCTGAAAATCAATGTACATCAGATTTCCTGAAGTATTGACATCTGCTGTTGCGGTATATTCCGTTGTCAGATATCCTCCGTAGGAAGACATATTATAATCACTCTGTGTAAGTGTCGACTGCACTTCCGGTGCCAGTGTTATGGACTGAAAAGCAAGAATATTTTTATTATAAGTAATCCTAAGCTTAATTTTATTAAATCCGTCATTTCGGGAAAAATACACCGGTACGGAAATCCGTCCGTTTCCCTTTACAATTCCAAGAGATAGCGTAACGGCCTTTGCCTGGGAATTGGTCAGTGTGAGTTTCTGCGTTTTCAATTCCACATCCGTTCCATTTGTCCGAAGATAGGACGGGCTAAAGGTAATATCCGTCTTAATCACCGGTTTTGCCGATGTAAATTTCAGTGTGGCAATGGATGATCCTGTCACTTTCACAGGGTCTGCAATCTGCCCGGTTGTATTTCCTGCCGCATCCTTTTTATAATAATCCACGGACAGAAAATGTGTATACCCATTATAGGAAGCCTTCCACTCTCCGTTATTGTCTGTCTTTCCGGATGTGGTGCCCCCGCCAACAACTACCGTAACCGAAGTAAATACTGAATTGTCATAAGTCAGGTATCCTCCGAATCCGGAAGTCTCCGCATTGACAGAAAATGTCACATCAAATGACTGTCCCGCATTTAAATTGATGGAGTCACTGGCAGTCTTCATTTCCAGCGAACCTGCAGTGGTTCCTGTCGCATACACATCTGACGGCTCCACACCAGTTCCCGCAATAAACATACATGCCAGCATGATTCCGGCTATTAATTTCTTTGCTTTTTTCATAAGAATTCCCCCACTTATATGTGTTTTGATCCTTTGTAACTCATTCTATGTCTTATCCTACCATTCTCTGTAGCAAAAGGCAAGACGTAACAAAGCCGGAAATTTATATGGTTTCCCTGTGATTTTCATCCATCATTCTCCTTAACCGTTCGATTGCCGGATAATTATTGGGATTGATCTGCTCTTTCGGTGGGAGTTCTTCCATACGGAAAAAACAAAGTTTTTCTACTTCCTCCTGCTGGCAGATGATCTGCCCGGAAAATTCCCGGCATAAAAAGATCTCTTCTGCGGCATAAATTTCATCCCCGTTTGGATAAACATAATGTACCTCTTCTCCAGAGACATTCATAAAGTGTTCGAGTTTTCCGCAGATCAGTCCTGTTTCCTCCCGTACTTCCCGTCTGGCACAGTCTTTGAAGCTCTCCCCAAGTTCCATAGAACCCCCGGGATATCCCCATAGCCCGTTGTCTGCACGTTTCTGCAGAAGCAGCTCCCTTTTTTCATTCAAAAGCAGCACTCCTGCACAGGTCATAATCAACGGCCGATGACCTACCTGTTTTCTCAATTCCAATATATATCCCATATGTTTTGTTCTCTCTTTCTTTTTTCTGTCTCCATCATAGCACGGGAAAGGAAAAAAGAAAACCGCGCATCTTTTCAGATGCACGGCACTTGCTGAGTAAAACGTAACGCTAATATACAAATACAACGTTACCATGTCCGGATTTTCGGTTTCAGACTATTGTAATGTATCATATTTTTAATACTTACCGGATTTTTATAAAGTTTCATCAAAAAACCGAAGCATATGCTCGCTCCATGCTTTGGCTGAAGTACCATATCCTAACCCGATGCCGTGATCTCCCGTCGGAAAAGTCTCACACAGATGCTTCACCCCTGCTTTCGTAAGTGCCACGTCTAACCGGGTCGTATTGCTGGCCGGAACACAGCCGTCATCGAGATTCGCATAAGCGTATGTTGGCGGATAGCCGGTCAGATCGTGAAGTTCTACCGACAGTTTTTTCTGAAGATCCGGGTTTCCACCTGTATTACAGCGGCAGCTTCCCTCATGATATTCCGAGGTAAAACTGATCACCGGGTACAACAGTCCTACCCCGTCCGGCCGCGCAGAAATCCTTCCATATAGTTTTTCCAGCTCCGGATGCACACAAAAAATTTCTGTTTTCAGTTCTTCATGCAGCATTGCCGTGCTTGCGCACAAATGCCCACCGGCAGAAGCTCCCACCACAAGAATACGATTTTCGTCAATGCCATACTGCCGTGCATGTGCACGTACATGCATAATGGCCAGTGCCAAATCCATCTGACACTGCGGATAGGTATTGGGCTGGATGCGATAGCTTAAAATAAAGCATATAGTTTCACTCCCTGCCAAAAACCATATCATAAATCACATCCGTAATTTCAGAATTGTCCGGCAAAATGCCTGTTATAAAAAGTCACGCAGCATACGTTTTCTGCTCGGTGCACCAAGTTTACGCAGTGCCTTTGCCTCAATCTGACGGATACGCTCTCTTGTCACATGAAACATCTGTCCCACTTCTTCCAGCGTGTGCGGCTGATTTCCGTCAAGACCGAACCGCAGTGTGATCACTTCCTGCTCACGATCCGTCAGGTCTTTCATGGCAAGTGAAATCTGCTTATTACGCATCTCCGCAATCGCATTCTCCTCCGGGGATAACGCATTGGAATCCTGCACAAAATCACCCAGATGGGAATCGTCCTCATCCCCTACCGGAGCCTCCATGGAAACCGGATCCTGACTAAAACTCATGATCTCCGTTACACGATCTTCATCTTCGCCAAGCATCTCCGCAATTTCCTTATTGGATGGTTCTCTTCCCAGCTCCTGTGTCAGGGTACGGCGTGCACGGACAACCTTATTGATTGTCTCCACCATATGTACCGGAACACGGATCGTCTTTGCCTGATCTGCAATTGCACGGGTAATTGCCTGACGGATCCACCATGTCGCATATGTGGAAAACTTAAATCCTTTTTCGTACTCAAACTTATCGACTGCTTTCATCAGGCCGATATTCCCCTCCTGAATCAGATCCAGAAGCGGCAATCCCCTGCCGACATACTTCTTGGCAATACTTACTACCAGTCTGAGATTGGCTTCAATCAGTTCCTTCTTGGCTTCCGGATCACCCTCACTGATCCGCTTGGCAATCTTTTGCTCTTCTTCCATGGTAAGCAGACGCACCTGTCCGATCGTCTTTAAATACTGACGTACCGGATCCGTGATATCCGCCCCCTCCATAACCGACAGATCTTCCTCGATATTTTCCTCGGAATCTTCCTCAATATCATCATCAATATCCAAAAGAATCTTACTTTCTTCCAGTTCTTCGTCATCCACCTCATCCGGTTCTTTCTCCTTTGCAGACAAAGAAACCGTCTGCTCCATGTCATTTTTTGAGCGAAGGACTTCGATCTTGTTATCTTCTAAAACTTTTAAAATGTTGTCAAACTGCTCAGAGGAAATCTCTACCCCTGAAAATGTATCCAGGATTTTGCTGTATGCGATCTTATCCTGATTCTTTTTGCCCTGTTCGATCAGGCCTGCTACCATTTGAATAATAGAACGTTTATCTTCTGTCACGAAAAATACTCCTTATCAATAAATTCCCCTATTTTATTTTATATCTTCTTTTAGGTTCTAAAACATTTTACCACAATTCAAAAATAATTCCACACCTTTTTTCGTATTTATGTTCATTATTTGATACTGCCGTTTATTCTCCCCTGTGCTCTGCTCCTGCATTGCCTTGTTATTCCCGGCTCTTTCTTCCTGCTGGTGGCAGCCGATCCCCCTCATGTATCTCTGATACCCTGTCAATGCCCTGTCTCTCATAACTCCGGTGGGCGGTGTCGTTTGGAATGTCCGGATTGTATACAGGCTTTCCATACTTCCGTATTACTATTGTTATTTATTGTGACAAATATTTTGTCTGAATACTTATCGCCAACCCTGTTTGATTCAATTTCCGATTTTGGAATAGCCTTCTTTCATACGCTCCATAGTTTGCCCCATTGGCAGCTTTCCTGAAGAAGTGATTTCCAATCGGTTGTCATATACCACAACCTGTATCGTACCATGATCCAGATAACGATATTTAATGGTATTGAATCAAAAATATTATGTCTCACTTTATTCTCTTCTTTACAGGCACTTTCTCGGCATATTCCTGTTCCAGTTCCTCCGCCAGATACGCATCGCTCATGCAGTGCATATCGGAAACACCATCACGGATCAGCTGATAAACCAGTGAATGATAAAAGAAATCCAAAGCCGCATCCAGTGAAAGTCCCTGCTGTTTAGCAAAGCATTCAATAACACGGCTATATTTTTTCTGAAGCAAAATCGGATTCGCTGTCATAGTGTTTCACTCCCTTCAAAACGCAGCAGAGACAGTGCTTTCTCTGTGCGGAAACATATTTGCAGGTTCGGCTTTTCATAACGCAGGCGGTTGATAGCTTCCGTTTTATCAATCAGTCCGTCAAAGAACAGCTCCACCGTATTGAACACCTTATCATTGGCAACACCGCCTACAACAAGGTCATAATCCGTCAAATCTTTTCCACTGCGGCAGTTCAGAATAAAATCCAGCCATTCTTCGGAATAAGAATCGAATTTCAGCGTTTTTAGTTCAGCTTCCCGGCTTTCATCGTATTCATACCTGGAGATAATACCATTTTTCCCACGGTGTTTGAACTTGCCGCACCACTTTGCTGCCTGTTCATACAACGGTGTGACATAAAAGCCACGCCCGAAGTCTACGTTAGGGCGGGAATGAACCAAATCCGGCTTAGCAATCTCTAAGAAAGAACCATGATAGAGAATCATACTTCCACGCCCCTTTCTTTCATCACATCAAGAAGATCATTAACGATATATTCCCGGCTCTGGGTATGCAGCACTTCATATTCCGGCACGATATAACCGTTCAGAATGTTGCTTTTTTCAGTAAATGCCTGATACACACGCTCTGCATCCACACCCAGCTTTGCCGCTACATTTTCAATGCAAAACACGGCAAACTCCAACTCTCTGGAATTTTTGATTTTTTCATCCGCCATCACGTGTCAACCTTTCCTATATTTTTAATAATTCATAGACTTTTTTAAAAATTCAACCTTTGTTCTATTTCCTTATCTGCACAATAAAATCAAAATAATCTTTTCCAATTTTAGTTTCGACATCTGGATAACCTGATGTATCAACTATCCAATGATTTTATGGGCTTTCCTTATATTATATTTAATTTAAAATTATTTATTGTTATTTACAGTTTTTTGCTTTTATTTTGCTAACGCGGTCAAACTTCTAATTCATTTAATTTCTTCATGTACTCTGCCTTCTCTTTATACCCTCTGATTTCATTTGCACCAAGTTGTAATGCTCTGCGAATATACTCTTCATCATTTTCATCAGACGCATGTTTACACCTTCTAGTATGATTCTGCTGCAGTTTTGAAGAACATGGATACAATTCTTTTACTATTACGATCAACTACAGTATACCATCAAAACAAGACGATTTCTATTATATCTACATTTTCCACCAAATGATTCACAATAAAATTGTACTTATCAATAGAAACCAATCGCGGAATACTGCCAACTTCTCGAGACAGTTTTGTCCTGTTTAAAATATCTACATAAGATACGATAAAATACAGACCATGGAACAATTGTGTTGCAGGGTGGCTGACCTCTATTTTATTTTACATAGAATGGGGGTGGTGCTGATAAACAAGAGATTTGATTTTAAAGACCTCATGACCTTTGGTCTGTTCATTCTTGCATTACTGACATTCGTATTTACGTTTATCAGATAGTGTTTTAAAGCATAGAAAAACCACCCCAACTTTGACCGAGTACCAGGGTGGATTTTTCTAACCAATTTGTGAGGTCAACCACTTGTGGGCAATTGTTCCTCTTTTATTTACATTAACTATAACACGACACGTTCCAAAAAACAAGTAGCATTATTTATATCATATGATAGCCCTAAAATCACAGAAGGCAAGCTCATAATCAAACAAAATTATCCTAACCGTTACAATAAAACGCTTAAGGGTGTCTGTATTCCGGACACCCTCTTTTTATATCTAAATCCGGCGGGAAATTTGCGTCCTACCGTTTGTGTTCTACGTGCGTCCTACTTGTGTCCTACGTGGCAAAATTTAAGGCTATCGCGGAACATTGTAAACCACGATAGCCCTTGATTTTACTGTGTTTCTTAGAACTTACCAGCCTTTGCAGCTTCCTCTACGGATACTGCAACAGCAACAGTAGCACCAACCATTGGGTTGTTACCCATTCCGATCAGACCCATCATCTCAACGTGAGCCGGTACAGAAGAAGATCCAGCGAACTGTGCATCAGAGTGCATACGTCCCATAGTATCTGTCATACCATAAGAAGCAGGACCTGCTGCCATGTTATCTGGGTGAAGTGTACGTCCTGTACCACCGCCGGATGCTACGGAGAAGTACTTCTTACCCTGCTCGATACATTCCTTCTTGTATGTACCTGCAACCGGATGCTGGAAACGTGTTGGGTTTGTAGAGTTACCAGTGATGGAAACACCTACGTTCTCATGATGCATGATTGCAACACCTTCCTGAACATCATCAGCACCGTAACATTTTACAGTTGCACGAAGTCCGTCAGAGTATGCTTTTTCGTACTCAATGTTAAGCTTTGCAGCCTTGTAATCATACTTTGTCTCTACGAATGTAAATCCGTTGATACGGGAAATGATCTGTGCTGCGTCTTTTCCAAGACCGTTTAAGATAACACGAAGAGGTTTCTGACGAACCTTGTTTGCCTTCTCAGCGATACCGATTGCACCCTCAGCAGCTGCAAATGACTCGTGTCCAGCTAAGAAACAGAAGCATTCTGTCTCCTCCTCAAGGAGCATCTTACCAAGGTTACCATGTCCTAAACCTACTTTACGATGATCTGCAACAGATCCAGGAATACAGAATGCCTGAAGTCCTTCACCGATTGCTGCGGCAGCATCAGCAGCTCTCTTGCATCCCTTCTTGATTGCGATTGCAGCACCTACAGTGTAAGCCCAGCAAGCGTTCTCGAAACAAATTGGCTGAATCTTCTTAACCTGATCGTAAACGTTCAGTCCAGCGTCCTTTGTAATCTTTTCAGCTTCTTCGATAGAGCTGATACCATAGCTGTTTAAAACAGCGTTAATCTGGTCAATTCTTCTTTCATATCCTTCAAATAATGATGCCATTATATCGTTCTCCTTTCCAATTATTCCTGACGTGGATCGATAATCTTAACTGCATCGTCCACACGGCCATACTGACCCTTAGCTTTCTCCCAAGCTGTGTTAGGATCATCACCCTTCTTAATGAAGTCAGTCATCTTTCCAAGAGAAACGAACTGGTAACCGATTACCTCGTTATTCTCGTCAAGAGCGATACCTGTAACATATCCTTCAGCCATCTCAAGGTAACGAACACCCTTCTCCTTTGTTGCATACATAGTACCAACCTGAGAACGAAGTCCCTTTCCTAAATCTTCCAGACCAGCACCTACAGCAAGTCCGTCATCAGAGAATGCAGACTGTGTACGTCCATATACGATCTGTAAGAAAAGCTCTCTCATAGCTGTGTTGATAGCATCACAAACTAAGTCTGTATTTAAAGCTTCCAGAATTGTCTTACCCTGTAAAACTTCTGCAGCCATAGCAGCTGAATGAGTCATACCAGAGCAACCGATTGTCTCAACTAATGCTTCCTCAATGATACCGTTCTTTACGTTAAGAGAAAGCTTGCAGGCACCCTGCTGTGGTGCACACCAGCCGACACCGTGTGTAAATCCTGAAATGTCCTCAATTTTCTTGGAATGAACCCACTTTCCCTCTTCCGGGATAGGAGCTGGCTCATGCTTTGCGCCCTTTGCTACAGGACACATGTTTTCAACTTCCTTTGTGTAAATCATCTTAAGACTCCTTTCGCATGTTAATTGTAGATAAACTCGTTATCATTCGACATACCGCTAATATTTTTGCATATTTTTTTCCTAAAGTCTAGTGCAAATTCGCACTTTTTTAGATACAACTACTATTTTTCTTTTTTTGCCACAATATGGTCTGCATCCTTGTAGATATGGTTTGCCGGAATCACTCCGCGGACAGAAGAAAGCGGATAGACATTACAATTCGGGCAGATAACCGTACCCGGATTTAAAACGGAGTTGCATCCTACCTCTACGTGATCTCCGAGCATAGCTCCAAATTTCTTAAGTCCTGTTTCAATTTCTTCACCGGAATCTCTGCTGTCCTTTACAACCACAAGTGTTTTATCCGATTTTACATTGGAGGTAATTGAACCGGCTCCCATATGGGACTTGTAACCGAGAATAGAATCCCCGACGTAATTGTAATGTGGTACCTGTACCGTGTTAAAAATGATATCATTTTTGATCTCCGTGGAATTTCCGACAACCGATCCTTTTCCAATGATCGCACTCCCGCGAATAAATGCACAGTGACGGATCTCGGCATCTTCATCAATAATCAGCGGTCCGTTCAGGCATGCAGTAGGCGCAACGGTTGCACTCTTTGCCACCCAGATATTTTCTCCACGTTTCTCATAAATTTCCGGATCGAGTGTCGGACCGAGCTTTTTGATAAAATCGCTGATTCCTTTTAATGCTTCCCACGGATATGTAAACTGTGAAAGATACTCTCCCGCGATAGACTGTGATAAATCATACATGTTTTTGATTTTTGCGTTTTCCATTTTTTAATCTCCTTACATTTTAATTTTCATGATTACTGATCGTTTTTCTTTCGGACTCTTCCGTTTTCTCCAAAGCCGTTGTTTCCTCTGCAGCTGCTGTTTTCTCCGGCGGTGCCTCCCCCGGATTATCAAAATCAAACGAAATCTGATCATTTTCATATTTCAGGCAGGTGTCAAATGTATTGCCTGCCTTTGAGGTAAATCCGGCAATCTTCTGCTTCGTCTTTCCGGTCGTCAGCAGTTCTTTCATCACTTCTTCGGAAAGTTCCACCTTAGCAACGGTATGCCAGATCTTAAATCCGCACGCACATTCATATCTCCACTGCGTCTTCATCAGCATTTTGCCGCATTTCGGGCATGACACGGTTGTCTCTTCCGGTTTCGGTTTCTCCGGAAAATCAAATGCGATCTCCCCTTCTTCCGTCAGTTTCAGCGGTGCATCAAATTTCATACCGGTCTTTGCCACAAATCCCGTTATTACCTCTGTCTTCTTTTTCGTCAGAAGCTCTTTCACCTGCGCTTCTTTCAGCCGGACACTTGCGATACTTCCAATCATAAAGCTGCAGCTTTCCTTATCATCTTTTTTATGATTGGCACACATAAATCCAAACGGTGCCACTACAATATCCCCACCACACTTCGGGCACTTCACATCTTTGACTTTCTTTGGCTCAACATTGTCAAAATCAAATTTCAGCCCGGTTACTTTCCCGTTTTCATCTTTTGCGAGAGCTACGCGCGCATCAAATTTCTTCCCTGTTTTTGACTTAAACCCACGCATGGTTTCCGTAATGCCATCGTTTAAAAGCTGCCGGACCTGTGCTTCCGTAAAAGATTTCTCTGCCATCTTCCCAATGGAAAACCTGCAGCTGTTTTCATCGCCCGGCTTATAGTTAGCACATCCATAACCAAAAGAGGTTGCAATGATCTCACCCCCACAGAGCGGACACTTTACATCGCGGATCACTTTCTGTTCCACGCTGTCAAAATCAAATACGATATTCGTCTTTCCCTCTTCGGTTTTCTCCAGTTTCAGACAGGCATCAAATTTTTTACCGGTTTTTGATTTAAAACCGCGCAGGGTATCTGTGTGACCATCCGTCAGGAGCTGCTTTACCGCAGTAACCGGCAGGGTTTTTCCGGCGATCGTTCCAATGGAAAACCGGCAGCTGTTCTCATCGTCCGGTGAAAAGTTTACACATCCATAGCCGAAAGATGTCTTTTTCATCTGTCCGCCACATACCGGGCACTTTACCTCCGGAATAATTTCCGGCTCTACGTCTGAAAAATCAAATGCAATATTAACTTTTCCGTTTTCGTCTTTATCTACCTTAAGTTTTGCATCGAACCGTTTGCCTGCCTTGGATTTAAACCCGCGAATGGTCTGGGTATGCCCCTGTTCGATAAGTTCTTTTACCTGTTCCTCACTCAGCTGAACACCTGCAATTTCGCCAATATTAAAATTACATCCTGATTTATCATTCTTATAATTCGCACATCCATAGCCAAATGGCGTGGTTACAAGTTCTCCACCGCATGCCGGACATCTGACACCGATCTTTCTTCTCGCACCGGCACCTCTTGCATGTTTCCCGGCAAAATTACTGATGCGTTCCGCAAGCGGTTCCCGCAGATCCTGTCCGATCATCTTTTCCGTTTCAGTACGGATGAAATCTTCCAGTTTCGTCCGGTAATCCCAGAAATCCACGGTTCCCCGTGTAATTCCATCAAGTCCCTTTTCCCAGGAAGCTGTCATCTTCGGGTTCAAAAGTGCCGGGACGGTCATGCTCACCACTTCAAATACCATCTCCCCGAGATTTTCCGGTGTGAGCACCTGCGTCCGTTTATTCAGATTGAGGTAATGGATACGGACCAGTTTCTTAATGATCTCCGCACGGGTGGCAGAAGTACCAATTCCCGAACCTTTGATCTGTTCCCGAAGCTCCTCGTCTTCAATCAGCTGTCCTGCATTTTCCATGGCAAGCACCATGGAACCGGAGGTGTACCGCTTCGGCGGTGAAGTTTTTCCCTCTTTCACCTCATATCCATCCACGGAAATCTCATCGCCCTTTTTCAGCTGATCTGCCAGATGTAGCAGTTCCTTCGGATCCGAATCTTCTTCCTCTTTCTTTGGAATTCCTGCAATTTCCAAATAACCGGGTGTCTTTAACACACGTGCGGACGCATAAAAACGTTCCTTCTTTTCCCCCACATCCACAACAGCCGTCATTTTTACATTCTGATATTCTGCCGCCGGATAAAACACACTGAGAAATCTCCGCACGATCAGATCAAATACCGATTTCTGCAGAGTATTCAGTTTCCCAAGCTCCGTGAGCTGACCGGTCGGAATGATCGCATAGTGGTCTGTCACTTTAGCATCATCGGTATACTGCGTTCCTGCAATATTTCCATACAGCTTTCTGTCGAGAATCTGCTCCACAAAATCCGAAGTCGGCTCATATCCCCGCAGACGGCTGATATTTTTATGGATTTCCTTTGCCACCGGAGTGGAAAGCACACGCGCATCGGTACGCGGATACGTTGTCAGTTTCCGTTCATACAGATCCTGCGCCACCTGTAAGGTTTCATCCGGGCTGATCTTGAATCGTTTTGCACATTCTGCCTGCAGCTCTGCCAGATTAAACAGTAACGGTGCCCGTTTTCTGGAAATATTTTTTTCGATGGATTCCACAATCGCAGGATGTCCCTGCACGCGGTCAATCAATGCCAGTGCATCCTTCTTTTCCCGAAATCCGTTTTCCTTATACAAAAGCGGCGATGCAAAGTACCCTGATCCCTCGACGGCTTTCCACTCGCCCTGGACATGTGCATCTGTGAAATTTCCGACAACACGGTAAAACGGTGTCTCCTTAAAATTGCGGATCTCGCGCTCACGGATCACGACCATCCCAAGCACACAGGTCATCACGCGCCCGACCGCAATAGCGGTATAAGAACGTGTTCCCGCCGCATTGTTTAACAACCCTCCATATTTTACCGACATTACACGGGAAAAATTAATGCCCATGGCATAATCTTCAATGGTACGCATAATACCGGATTTTCCGAGATTTTCATAGGCAGACATCGGTTTTGCTTCCCGGATTCCCCGTTGGATCTCTTCCTCTGTCTGGGAATCAATCCAGACCCGGAGTTCCTCCATGCCGTCTCGCACACCGCCGAAATTGCGGATATTTTCCTCAATCGTCTGTCCTTCTTTTCCGGCATCTCCTGCCCAGTAGACACGGTCGATATCCTCGCGCATCAACATTCCGTGAACCACATCATACTGCCGGCTGACATCTTTGATCACATCATATTTATATTCTTTTGGAAGAAATGGCAGATCTTCCAGTTTCCACTTTTTGTATTTTATATCATAACTTTCCGGATATACCATGGCTACCAGATGTCCCACGCACCAGGTGATTACATATTTCTGGTTTTCCAGATAGCCATCCCTGCGGCCTCCGCTCACCCCGAGAACTTTTGCAAATTCCTGGGCAACAGACGGTTTCTCCGTTATGATCAGTGACTTTCCCATCTTCTATCCCCTATTGGCAAACTTTTTCTATAATTCGTTCATATCAATCAGCTCAAACCGGTCATCCGTTTTGGCATGCTCCGCCAGCATCGGTTCAAACCGGGTTGCAGAGAATAAAAAGATATGCTCCGAACGGATTTTTGCCTTTTCCATGTTCTGATACAGTTCCTCGCACATCTGCGATGTCAGCTGTGGCTGATCCCAGTTACATAGTCCCACAATATTTCTGCGGTCTGTGCTCTGGGCAATAATATCAATGTTTCCTGTCTTTCCAACCCAGGTTCCGATCTTATGAACTGGAAACGGCATGCGTCCCATCTGATTCAAAAGCATCATATACTCCATGCAGACATTCCGGAAATAACGTTTCAGATACGTGCCAAGTTCCGGTGCAATGTAGCGGTCGTAAAATTCATGCGGTTTCAGCAGATAAAGATCCGACATGTGGGGAAATATAAATTTAAACCAGAAATTAATAAATGTATCTTTGATCTGGTATACCCCTTTTTTGGCATTCTCCCAGCCACCGGTCTGAAATGACTGCACTTTCTCTACAATATCAAAATGGCTGAGATTTTTCATATAAACACTGATCTTTGCACGGGAATATCCGGTTTTCAAATACAGGTCATTCAGTTTATTATATCCCTGTGCAATTGCAGATAAAATTGTGTTATAGACGGAAAGTTCACGCAGTTCTGCCGAAATTTTCTGTTCTGCCATATGAAACAGATATCCCCCCTCCGTCAGCACAAGCCGGTAAATATTCTCCCTGTATGAAATTTCCGGATTCCATGCTTCCATAAATCCCGGCACCCCACCGATGGTTCCATAAATACGGATACAGTCGCTGACCGAAAGTGCCGGAAATGTCCGGACAACTTCCAGGAAATTCAGATCTTCCACTTTATGCAGTACATCAATACGACGGAATCCGTCCCCGAACGCATCTTTTGCATCCTGCGTAGCCCATACAATGGAAGAAGACGCCAGAATGATCATCACCGGTCCCGGATAAAGCCGTTTCATCTTCAGTTTTAAAATACTTTTGACAAATTCCGGATCTCTTTTAATTGCATACTGTGCCTCATCAATCACAATCACCAATTTTGATGCATCTCCGCTTTTTACCCGGTTAAAAAATTCATCATAGGAATACCTGCTCAGCTTCATCTGAAAAGCATTTTGAATTTCTTCTCCCATTTTCTGCATCTGTTCCTGTGCGGAAAGCTGTCTGCACCGATAATAAAAATACTTTTTCCCCACACAGAATTCTTTGATCAGCTGTTCTTTCCGGCAGTCCATCCCACCATACAAAAGCATCAGCTGGTTTCCTGATTTTTCATACCAGCCTTCCAGTTCTTTGAGATCTGTTTTTTTTGCGTTCATCCCGATTCCTCCGTACAAAATTCCTTCTGCTAAAAGAAATTATATCACTGATTAATATCTCTCACAAGGTTTTCGGCAAAAAGAAAGAAGTGCAGTTTTTGCACTTCTCTCCAAAAATCCGTATTTCAATTTAATACTTATTTCTTTGTGATATATCCCTGTGCCTTTAACAGCTCTGCACATAAAACTGCACCACCGGCTGCACCACGAACGGTATTGTGAGATAATCCAACGAATTTCCAGTCATATACGGTATCCTCTCTCAGACGTCCGACAGAGATTCCCATGCCATGCTCAAAGTTTACATCCAGGCTGACCTGCGGACGGTTGTCCTCTTCTAAGTACTGGATGAAATGTTCCGGTGCACTCGGAAGCTTCAGTTCCTGTGGCACACCACTGTAATTCTTCAGTGCTTCGATCAGCTGCTCTTTGGTAGGTTTCTTCTTGAATTTCACAAATACAGCTGCTGTATGTCCGTTTAATACCGGTACACGGATACACTGGCAGGTAATGACTGGTGAAGTTGCAGGAACAATCTGCTTCTTCGCATCATCTACATGACCCCAGATACGCAGAGGCTCTTTCTCAGACTTTTCTTCCTCACCACCGATGTATGGAATAATGTTTCCAAGCATCTCTGGCCAGTCCTTGAACGTCTTTCCTGCTCCGGAAATAGCCTGATAGGTAGTGGCAACGACTTCATATGGCTCAAACTCTTTCCATGCAGTCAGAACCGGCGCATAACTCTGGATGGAGCAGTTTGGCTTTACTGCTACGAAACCGCGCTTTGTACCAAGACGCTCTTTCTGATACTTGATAACTTCCATGTGCTGTGGATTGATTTCCGGAACTACCATCGGCACATCCGGTGTCCAGCGGTGTGCACTGTTGTTGGAAACAACCGGTGTCTCTGTCTTTGCGTAATCTTCCTCGATCTTTTTGATCTCTTCTTTTGTCATGTCTACAGCAGAAAATACAAAGTCGACCTGAGAAGCTACCTGCTCTACCTCATTTACATTCATTACTACAATATTCTTTACAGCTTCCGGCATCGGAGTATCCATCTTCCAACGGTCTCCCACTGCCTGCTCATAAGTCTTTCCTGCACTTCTTGGGCTTGCTGCAATCGTGGTAACCTCAAACCATGGATGATTCTCCAGCAAAGAGATAAATCTCTGTCCTACCATACCTGTTCCGCCAAGGATACCAACTTTTAACTTCTCACTCATTTTTCCAATCTCCTCTGTTCTTTTCTTTATACGCGGACACCTGTCTTTTACAGAAAAACATTTTTGTTTTTTGTCCGTGTTACACGAACATGTGTCTTTATAGGAAATATATTACTTGAAACCAGGTAAAATTACAAGGAACAAATTGTCCTAAATAAATAAAATATTCCTCAAATATATGTAGGACTTGCACAATCTGAAATACCGACTAAGCGGTATTTCAGGCAATATATCAGAGATGTACCGCAATTACGTACATCGCATCGACAAGCGATTCTGCATGCGATGTGCTCCTTTTGTCTCATTTTTTCTCCAGATATGCCTCTTCGATTGCGATCACTTTCTTCATCGCCTCTTCCCCTGGGGCACCGATCGTCAGACGCTTGTTGACACAGGTTTCCATGGAGATTGCATCATAGACATCCTCCTCAAATACTGGAGAAAACTGTTTTAATTCTTCCAGACTCATATCGTCAATCGGCATCTGTTTGTCCAGACAGTACAAAACAATACGTCCGATAATTCCATGCGCATCGCGGAACGGAACCCCGTGATTTACAAGATAATCGGCAGCATCCGTCGCGTTGGTAAAGCCGTGTGCGGCACTCTTTCTCATAACATCCTTATTGAATTTCATGGTATCAAGCATGCCCGTGAATAACGCAATACAGCCTTTCGTTGTGTCAATGGCATCAAAGGAAAGTTCCTTGTCTTCCTGCATGTCTTTATTGTAAGCAAGCGGAATCCCCTTCATCGTGGTCAGAAGCGACATGAGCGCGCCATACACACGCCCGGTCTTGCCTCGGACAAGTTCTGCAATATCCGGATTTTTCTTCTGTGGCATGATACTGCTTCCGGTACTGTATGCATCATCAATCTCTACGAATTTGTATTCGTTGGAATTCCAGATGATAATTTCCTCGGAGAAGCGGCTTAAATGCATCATAATGGTTGCCATGGCAGACAGATATTCGATCAGGTAATCGCGGTCGGAAACACCGTCCATACTGTTTAAGGTCGGTCCGTAAAAGCCAAGAAGCTCTGCAGTATATTCGCGGTCAAGCGGATAGGTTGTTCCTGCCAGTGCGCCGGAACCGAGTGGGCAGTAATTCATGCGCTCGTAAATATCGTGCATACGGGAACGGTCACGCTTAAACATTTCAAAGTACGCCCCCATATGATGTGCGAGTGTGATCGGCTGCGCTTTCTGCAAATGGGTAAATCCTGGCATAATCGTCTGCGTATTTTCTTTCATAATGCGAAGCAGTACCTGCAGCAGCTGTTCCAGCAGTTCATCCGTCTCAAGAACCTGCTGCCGGGTATACAGACGCATGTCCAGTGCCACCTGATCATTTCTGCTTCGTCCGGTATGCAGTTTCTTTCCGGTATCTCCCAGACGGTCAATAAGGTTTGCTTCCACAAAACTGTGAATATCCTCATATTCCGAAGTGATGGCAAGCTTTCCGCTCTCCACATCCGCAAGAATTTCCTGTAAACAGGAAACAATCGCCTGCATCTCTTCCTGTGTCAGAATGCCCTGCTTTCCAAGCATCCGCACATGTGCAATGGAACCCTCAATATCCTGCTTGTAAAATTTCTGGTCAAACGAAATGGATGCATTAAAATTGTAAACCAGCTGGTCTGTCTCCTTCGTAAATCTTCCGCCCCATAACTGTGCCATATCTAAATTCCTCTCTTTCTTAAATTCTTTGTTTTATTTTTATAAAATCTGTTCTTCCTGCTGTCTGCGCAGTACGATTTCACGGTCGCGGTCACGCTTGGAATACACACACCCACAGTAGTACTGCCGGTACATGTGATACTCCTTAGAAATTTCGGTCGACTTTTTATAGCCTTCCTTCTTTTTAAAATCCGAAAACAGATAACGGACACCAAAGGTATCTGCCAGTTCTGCTCCGATCTGATTTAACTTTTCCGCATTTTTCAGCGGACTGATGGATAGTGTTGTCGTAAAGAAATCAAATCCGTGCGCTTTTGCATAGGACGCAGCCTCGGAAAGCCGCAGCCGGTAACAGGCAAAACAGCGCTCTCCCCCTTCCGGGATCTCTTCCATGCCCTTTGCCATATCGTAAAACCGCTGTGTATCGTATGCACCTTCCACAAAAGAAACCGGATATTTTGTAGGAAACTCAGCAATAAAACGTTCCTGCTCCTTTGCCCGCATATGATATTCTTCCGGCGGATAAATATTGGGATTGTAATAAAATACCGTTACATGGAAATGTTCTGCAAGACATGCAATACAATAAGAACTGCACGGTGCACAACAGCTGTGCAAAAGGAGGCTTGGAGCCTCCCCTGCCGTACAGTTTTCACGGATCAGATCTTCCATTATTTTCTGATAATTTTTTTTATTCATCTTTCATCTGTATACATCTGATTAAAAATTTCTTTTCCGGTCTGCGTCCGGAAAATTTGCTGATATGCCTGTTCAATTCCGTGACGATTGACGTCATCTTCATATAAATTGACCAGAAAATCTGCCTCCACCAGAATCTGATAATCCAATCCTTCGATATTATCATATGTATGATGATGTCCGATCAGATAGCAGATACGGTCGATCAGATAATTTTCAATTCCCACATCGGAAAGCATTCTCTGTGCCACAATCGGTCCTTCCTGCTCCTGCAGCTTTCCGTCACACCGTCCATACTTTTCTTCTGCCGGACGGATTCCAATGTCATGGGTATAAGCGGCTGCTTCCAATATAAAAAGGGATGTCTCGTCAAGCCCTTCTTTTGTTCCGATGATTCTTGCGAAACTATGCACTTTCATGAAATGCTGAATCCGTTTCGGATCTCCGGAAAAAAAGGCGATCATCTGTAAAAACAGCTCATCCAGCTGTTGCCTGCTGTAATAACTACTGTCACTACTGTCCATTCTGTGTTTCTCCTTTATCTAACATCTGCAGTGCAAACGTCGCTGCAATGTAAACAACTGCACATAAAATAATCAATACTGTTTTTTCCCCGGCAACACCGGCACAAAGTTCTGCCAGAATAAGAAGTCCATGCACCCAGAGTTCCGCATGATGCAGCATCACTGCAATAACTGCCTCAATGATAACAAGCAGACACATAGGAACTACCGGAACGTTAAGGACTCTCACCCCTACAATCACCATAATTGCAACAATTGCTGCAAAGGCCAGTAATGTCGGTACCTGAAACGTCTTTTTGTTCTTGTCCATTTTTTACCTCAACCTTTATTCTTATTTTCTTTGTCTGCGCCCATTATACCAATTTCATGCCTAAGAAACAAGCACTTTTTAAAGTAAAAAAGACACGTCTTCCATCGGATACCCGATACAAAACGTGTCTGAAACGAAGCCAATAAGGGGACTCGAACCCCTGACCCACGCATTACGAATGCGTTGCTCTACCAACTGAGCCATATTGGCAAAACGTACTTGTATATAATACCAAAACCGATTCAGAAAATCAACTGTTTTTTCATAAAATTTATATTAAAAAAAGATTGACTTTTCACATGGATTCTGTAGAATAGAAATTGTTGAGTTTATAATTAGTAAACAAAAAATCAACTAACAATCATGTTTCATAAATTTACGGGAGGCATGCCATGGACATTGGACACCGCATGAAAGAACTGCGCATCCAGTACGGACTGACGCAACAGGAGCTGGCGGACCGTGCCGAGCTGACCAAGGGCTTTATCTCACAGTTGGAACGAAACCAGAACTCTCCGTCCATCGGAACTCTTCTGGATATCATCCAGTGCCTTGGTACGACACCAGCAGAATTTTTTACAGATGAAGAGCCGGAACAGATTGTTTTCAAACAGGAAGATTATTTTGAAAAAACCGACGAAGAAAAACACTGCTGTATTGAATGGGTCGTTCCCAATGCACAGAAAAACCAGATGGAACCGGTTCGTCTGACTTTACACGCTGGTGGACGGTCAGAAGTTTATCAGCCCCATGAGGGGGAGGATTTCGGTTATGTAATCAAAGGAAACGTCCGTATCCACTATGCCGGACAAAACCAGACGGTACATGCCGGGGAATCTTTCTATTTTAAAGCAGGAAAAAAGCATTATCTGGAAAACACCGGTGCAAAAGATGCTGTCATCATCTGGGTGACTACCCCACCAAATTTTTAAGAGGACAAACGTATGAGTAAACATTTAATTGATTTTATTGGAATTTCCAAATCCTACGATTCCAATCTTGTGTTGGATGATTTAAATCTGTATGTCCGGGAGAATGAATTTTTGACCCTTTTAGGTCCGTCCGGATGCGGAAAAACTACAACCCTGCGTCTGCTGGGAGGCTTTGAAAGCCCAGACAAGGGACAGATTCTGTTTGACGGACAGGATATCACAGCTCTTGCCGCCAATGAACGGAAACTGAATACCGTTTTTCAGAAGTATTCTCTTTTCCCGCATATGTCCATCGCCGAAAACATTGCATTCGGTCTTAAAATAAGTAAAAAAAGCAAAGCATATATTCAGGATAAAATCAAATATGCCTTAAAACTGGTCAATCTGGAAGGCTTTGAAAACCGTTCGGTTGATTCCCTCTCCGGTGGTCAGCAGCAGCGTATCGCCATCGCCCGTGCGATTGTAAACGAGCCAAAAGTCCTTCTTTTAGATGAACCTCTCGGTGCACTTGATTTAAAACTGCGTCAGAACATGCAGTATGAGCTCATCCGTCTGAAGGAAGAACTGGGAATTACTTTTGTATACGTCACTCATGACCAGGAAGAGGCACTGACCATGTCCGATACCATCGTTGTCATGAATCAGGGATATATCCAGCAGATCGGTACTCCGGAAAACATTTACAACGAACCGGAAAACGCATTTGTTGCCGATTTTATCGGACACAGCAATATCATTGACGGAATCATGATAAAAGACGAACTTGTAGAGATTCTCGGTGCCCGGTGGGCATGTGTCGACAAAGGATTCGGCAACAATAAGCCGGTCGACGTTGTCATCCGTCCGGAAGATGTAGAACTTGTCGATCCTTCGGAGGGAACACTGCAGGGTGAAGTAACCTCCCTGATTTTTAAAGGCGTTCACTATGAACTCGATGTCATGGCCGGCGGCTATGAATGGCTGGTTCACACCACCAGATTTGTTCCGGTCGGCACCAAAGTCGGCATCAAAGTAATCCCGTTCAATATCCAGATCATGCATAAGCCGGAATCTTCCGATGAAAAGGCGGTGGAGATCGATGCGTAAATTTAAACAGCAATTTCTTGCCGGTCCATACCTCATATGGATCATCGGTTTTATCCTCCTGCCGCTTATCATGATTCTTTACTATGGATTTACAAACGGCGATGGCAGTTTTACATTATCCTATATCACAGCGATAGCAGATGAAACCAACCGCAAAGCCATGGGACTTTCCCTGAAGCTTGGAATTATATGCACCATCGTGTGCCTGGTTCTCTCCTATCCGCTGGCAATGATTTTAAATAATAGGAAAATCAAAAATCAGGGACTGGTTGTTTTTATCTTTATGCTTCCGATGTGGATGAACTTTATGCTCCGTATCCTGGCATGGAAACTTCTGCTTTCCAAAAATGGTGTAATCAACTCCATTCTCACAGGTTTCGGGCTTTCCCGCATCAATATCATAAATACACCGACAGCCGTTGTCCTTGGCATGGTATACGACTTCCTGCCATTTATGCTGCTGCCTATCTACAACTCCATGACACGAATCCGTAAAGACTGGATTGAGGCGGCCCGCGATCTGGGAGCCGGAAATGCAGCCATCTTTTTTAAGATTATTCTTCCGCTTACCGTATCCGGAATCATCAGCGGAATCGTCATGGTATTTGTCCCGTCACTTACCTCGTTTGCAATCTCGCAGGTATTAGGCGGTGGTCACGTTCTTTTAATCGGAAATGTGATCGAGCAGGATTTTATGCAGGGAATGCAGTGGAATGCCGGAAGCGGTCTTTCCTTTGTCCTGATGATCTTTGTAATCGTAAGTATGACAATTGTAAATATATTTGATAAAGAAGGGGAGGGAACATCCATATGTTAAAAAAATGTGCATCCCGGATCTATATGATCCTGATCTTTGCCTTCCTTTACCTTCCGATTGTTGTGTTGATTGCTTTGTCTTTCAACGATTCCCGTTCCAAGGTAAAATGGGGAGGCTTCACGCTCCGGTGGTATACCGGCTGTTTTCAGGACGAAAAGATCATGACTGCATTTATCACAACTTTGCAGGTCACTTTCCTGTCCGCAATGATTTCCACACTGATCGGAACACTTGCTGCGCTCGGCATAGCCGCCATGAAAAAACGGCACCAGACCATTTATCTCGGCGCGACCAATATTCCGCTTCTGAATGCGGATATCGTAACCGGTATCTCCATGATGCTTTTGTTTGTGAAATTTATCGACCTCGGATTTGTGACGGTTCTTTTAGCGCACATTACCTTTAGTATTCCTTATGTTATTTTAAATGTGCTTCCGAAAATGAAACAGACAAACCGCAGCACCTATGAGGCGGCACTTGATCTTGGAGCAACTCCGCTGTATGCATTTTACAAAGTCACCTGGCCGGAAATCCGTCCCGGTGTGTTCTCCGGATTTATGATGGCAGTCACCATGTCACTGGATGATTTTTCCATCACCTATTTTACCAAAGGAGCCGGGGTCAATACCCTCTCCACCATGCTCTACACAGAACTTCGCAAAGGAATCAAACCGGAATTGTATGCACTTTCCACGATTCTGTTCTTTGCCGTTCTGCTCATTCTTCTTGCCGGAAATGTTTATCCGGGGAAGAAGCGTGTTGCAGCCAAATAAATTTTCCATTGGAATTTTATTCCAGCCGAAAGGAGTCCTATTATGAAAAAAAGAATTTTCTCTGCCCTCTTAATTTCTGCTCTGGCAGTCAGCGCACTCACTGCCTGTGGGGGATCTTCCTCTGCGAAAAAAAGCGGACAGACCTTAACCGTTTTAAATTACGGAAAATATATCGATGAGTCCGTAGTCAAACAGTTTGAAAAAGAAACTGGTATCACCGTCAAATACGAAGAATATGAAAGTCCGGAAGAAATGTATACCAAATACAAAGCCGGTTCCATCAACTATGATGTAATCTGCTCTTCCGAATATATGGTTGAGCGTCTGATCAACGAGGGCGAAGTGCTCGAAGAAGATTACGATGCCATGGACAACTACAAAAATCTGGATCCAACGATCCTTGATATGTCTGCTTCCTATGACAAGAATCACACCTATTCCGTTCCATATTTTTATGGGACTCTTGGCCTTCTCTACAACAAAACAACCATTGATGCCAAAACCGTATCAAGCTGGGACTGCCTGTGGGATCCTACCTATGAGGATGAAATCATCATGGAAAATTCCGTCCGTGATACGTTTGCCCCTGCCCTGATCTCCAAAGGGTATTCCTTAAACGATACCGATGAAAATCATCTGCGGGAAGCCCTCGACATATTAAAAAAGCAAAAAGATGATAAAATCGTATATGCCTACTATGTAGATGAGACAGCCGATGCCATGATCGGAGAAGAAGCCTCCATCGCACTGTGCTACTCCGGCGAGGCTGCACTGGCCATGGCAGAGAACGACAATCTGGATTATTCCGTTCCAACAGAGGGATCCAACCTCTGGATCGATTCCTGGTTCATTCCAAAGTCCTGCACTAACCAGACCAACGCTTTAAAATTCTTAAATTTCCTGTGCAAGGATGATATCGCAGAAAAGAATTTCGAATATGTGCAGTATGCCTCTCCGATTACATCTGTGGTAGAAAATCAGGACGCTGACGTAAAAAATAACGAAGCTATCAATCCTTCCAGTGACACGATAAAAAGATGTGAAATCTATAAAGCATTAAGTGATGATGATTCCGCCAAGTACACAAAGCTGTGGCAGGAACTTCTCTCTTATTAAAAAACCGAGAAAAATGATTGCAATTTCAGTCAAAACATGCTAAAGTAAATCCACGGTGTCTGGTTAACACCGTGGATTTTTCATCTTCGGAAACGGTCATTCCGAAATTTCCCATATATACATTTGTTTTCAATTACATATGAACTATCAGGAATTTTTAACAACGATCCGTACACAGCTTTCTCTGCGTATCGAGACAGGTGTCACTTTAGACATTCGTTCCTTTACCAAAAATAACGGAACACATTACGATGGTCTGGTACTTCTCCATCCGAAGAAAAACGTGTCACCTGCGATCTATCTGATGCCATACTATCATCGCTATCTGGAAGGGGTATGCCTTGAAGAAATCTGTGAAGATATTCTTCATACCTATCAGGCGCATGCCCCGGAAGAAAATTTTGACACGTCCTACTTTACCGATTTTTCCCGTGCCAGCGAGCACATCGTCATGCGTCTTGTAAGCTTTGAAAAAAATCAGGAACTGTTAAAAGAGGTTCCGTTTTTCCGCTATCAGGATCTGGCCGTAATCTTTTACTGTCTGCTCCATGCAAGTGCCGAAAACCAGGCAAATATTCTGATCCACAATCATCACTTAAACCTTTGGAAAACCGACAAAGAAACGCTCTACCGGCTTGCGAAGAAAAACACGCCACAGCTTCTTCCCCCACAGCTTACCCCGATGAGCAGTCTTCTCAAAGAAATACAGCTCGTCGCGGAAACTCCACTTCCGGAAGCAGCCCCGCCACTGTATGTTCTGACCAATACGTACCGGACCAATGGTGCAACCGTTCTCCTCTACGATGACATCTTAAAAGAACTGTCCGATTTGTTTGAAAAGGATCTGATCATTCTGCCAAGCAGTATTCACGAAGTACTGATTCTTGCCGCCGATGAAAACGACAGGCAGAATCTCGACCATTACACCGCAATGGTAAAAGAAGTGAATGCCTCACAGCTTCAGGATGAAGAAATTCTGTCCGACCATGCCTACTATTACTGCCGGCACAGCTATCTGCTGACCATGCCGCAGCCGGTCTGCACTTCATAGATTATATTTCCAGACACAAAATCCCCGCAGAAAAAATTCTGCGGGGAACATCTATTACATTTCTACCAGTTTATCATATAGCTTCTCATATGCATATGCCGAAGCATTCCAGGAAAAATTGCGATCCATCGCACGATAGATCAGTTCTTTCCATGCGGTCTTGTGTTCATGCTCCACACGATACGCATACCGGACAATATCTGCCATTTCCTGTGCATTAAAATTCGCAAATGAAAAACCACATCCTGTATTTTCATATTCATTGTATGGTTCTACCGTATCCCGGAGTCCTCCGGTTTCACGTACGATCGGAAGCGTTCCGTAACGCATGGCAATCATCTGTGCCAGCCCGCATGGTTCAAACATGGAAGGCATCAGCAGCACATCACTTGCCGCGTATATATGGTGCGAACGCTCCTCGGTAAATCCGATATGTACGCTTACCTTGTCCGGATACTTACTCTGATAATGGTGGAACATATTTTCATACTGGCTCTCTCCGGAACCAAGAACCACCAGCTGTATATCCATTTCGGTTAAAAGTTCATCCAATACGCAGCCGATCAGGTCAAATCCTTTCTGGCTGGTCATACGCGATACGATTCCGATCAGGAAAGCATCCTCCCTGACTGGAAGCCCAAGTTCTTTCTGTAATGCAACTTTGTTTTCTTTTTTCCCACTCACTGCATCTTTTTTCGAATAATTTACCGGAATATAAGGATCTGTCTGTGGATTATATTCTTCATAATCAATTCCGTTTAAAATACCATAAAGGCGATCCTTTCGGGCAGTCATCAGGCCACTTAAGCCCTCTCCCCCTTCTACGGTCGTAATCTCATTTGCATACGTCGGGCTGACGGTAGTAATATAATCTGCATATACCACGCCACCCTTTAAGTAGTTTGCTTCGCCATAAGATTCCAGTTCATATGCATTGAAAATGTGTGCCGGGAGTCCTGTAATATCCATAATCTCCTGAATTCGCCAGCGTCCCTGAAACTGCAGGTTATGAATCGTAAACACGGTTTTGATTCCCGCATAAAAATTATCATCTCCAAATACCGTATGCAGAAACACCGGAATAAGTCCTGTCTGCCAGTCATTGCAATGGATAATGTCCGGGGCAAAATCAATATACGGCAGACTAGCAAGTACTGCCTTGGAAAAATATGCAAACTTTTCCACATCTTCATAGATATTGTTGTATGGAGATTCTCCTGCGAAATAAAATTCATTGTCCACAAAATAAAAGTGAACACCATGATATTCTGACTCGAAAATTCCAACATACTGCCTGCGCCAGTTCAGATTTACATAAAAATGGCACAAAAATTTTAAATTTGGAAGAAATGAGCGATCCATGCAGGCGTATTTCGGAATAACTACCCGCACATCATACTCTTTTTTGTCAAAATATTTCGGAAGTGATCCGACAACATCGGCAAGACCCCCGGTTTTCACATATGGCACTGCCTCTGATGAAACAAACAGAATCTTCTTCATACACAACACTCCTTTACTTACCCTTCATCTGTAATCGTATTTTGTCCGTAATAAGAGCGATAAATTCCGAGTTGGTCGGTTTTCCTTTTCCATTACTGATGGTATATCCGAACAGATCATCCAACGTATCCATCTTGCCACGGCTCCATGCTACTTCAATTGCATGACGGATGGCACGCTCGACACGGCTTGGTGTCGTATCAAATTTCTTTGCGATCCCCGGATATAAAATTTTCGTAATAGAATTTAACATGTCCATATTCGTCACAGACATGATGATTGCCTCCCGCAAATACTGGTATCCCTTGATATGTGCCGGAACCCCAACCTCATGAATTATCTCTGTGACATCCTCTTCCAGTGTCTGTAACGAGTACTTTTCCGATTTCTTTTCCATCTCAACCGGTCTGCCAATTTCTTTTCGTACTTTGTTTTTTCGACGGTTGAGTGTCTTGATCCGGTCCAAAACAATATTCCGGTCAAACGGCTTCATAATATAATAATCCGCTCCCCGCTCAAACGCATCTTCGGTAATTTTTTCATTGCTGATTCCGCTGATCATCAGAAATGTTGGCCGGTTCTTTAGTGTATGATCTGCCCTGATCCTGTCAAGGACTGCCAGACCGTCCAGTTTCGGCATAATAATATCCAATAATACAACATCCGGTTCTTTTTCCCTGATCAGATGACAGGCTTCTTCTCCATCCTTCGCCATCCCGATCAGGTGCAGTTCATCATCACTGGTTACCATTTCTTCCAATAAGTCACGCATAACCTCGTTATCATCTGCAATTGCGACATTTAGTTTTCCCATGTAGGCCTCCTAGAATGTCAAATTCAGTCAAAAATAAGCATACCAGAAAGCACTGTCCGATTTTGTCAAAATTTGTCGATAAATACAGTTAAACTATAGCACAACTGCCAATTTATTTCAATGTCTTATGCATTCTCTTCGAACTGGGAATTATACAGATCTGCATAAAATCCCTTTTGTGCCAGAAGCTGTTCGTGTGTCCCCTGCTCTATGATATCGCCATCTTTCATCACCAGAATCAGATCCGCATTTTTTATCGTAGAGAGTCGATGCGCAATGATAAAGCTGGTCCGTCCACGCATCAGATTATCCAATGCCTTCTGAATCCGCACTTCGGTACGGGTATCTACCGAAGAGGTTGCCTCATCCAGAATCAGAATCGGGTTATCCGCAAGGATAGCACGTGCAATTGTAAGAAGCTGTTTCTGTCCCTGGGAAACATTACTTGCATCCTCGTTTAACTCCATCTGGTAGCCACCCGGAAGTGTCTGGATAAAATGGTGGGCATGTGCGGCTTTTGCCGCCTCAATCACTTCCTCATCTGTGGCATCTAAACGGCCATACCGGATGTTTTCCATGATAGATCCCTTAAACAGCCAGGTATCCTGCAATACCATACCAAATGCATCCCGAAGTTCCTGACGGTTAAAGTCGCGGATATCATGCCCATCCACCTGAATGGCTCCGCCTGTCACATCATAGAAACGCATAAGCAGTTTGACCATTGTGGTTTTTCCTGCTCCCGTTGGTCCGACAATTGCAATTTTCTGTCCAGGTGTTACATGAGCGGAAAAATCCCTGATAATGATCTGGCCCGGATTGTATCCGAAACTTACATGGGAAAAATCCACGTAACCATCCACATGGTCGAGATGCACAGCATGTTCAACCGTCAGTTCTTCTTCCTCTTCGTCCAGAAATTCAAATACGCGCTCGGAGGCTGCAGACATCGACTGCAGCATATTTGCCACCTGCGCAATCTGCTGGATCGGCTGAGTAAAATTCCGGACATACTGAATAAATGCCTGAATTTCACCAACCCCGATGGTTCCGCGGATTGCCAGAAGTCCTCCGGAAATTGCCACTCCGACATAACCGAGGTTTCCGACAAACTGCATGATCGGCTGCATCAGTCCGGATAAAAACTGGGACTTCCATGCCGATTGAAACAGAATCTGATTGGTATCTTCAAATTTTTTGATGGTGCTCTCCTGCTTATTATATGCCTGCACCACCAGATGTCCGCCATAGACCTCTTCCACCTGTCCGTTGATATGTCCCAGATATTCCTGCTGCTGGCGGAAATATTTCTGCGAATGTTTGATAATAAACGAAATCAGGATGGCAGATACCGGAAGAATCACAAGTGAAATCAATGTCATAATTCCGGAAATTGAAATCATCATCACAAGTGTTCCGACCAGTGTTGCCACACTCGTAATGATCTGCGTCACACTCTGATTTAAACTCTGTCCAAGTGTATCCACATCATTTGTGATGCGGGATAGCACCTCTCCGTACGTGCGGCTCTCGAAATATTTCATTGGCATGCGGTTGATTTTCTCTGAAATTTCCTTACGCATGCGGTAACAGGTTTTCTGCGTGATTCCTGTCATGATCATTCCCTGTATAAAACTGAATACTGCAGAACAGATATACAGGCCAAGTGTAAACAATAACACTTTGGCAATATAGGTAAAATCAATAGATCCGGTTCCCGCGATCTTTTTTCCGAGACCTTCCACCAATGCATTCGTTGCACGTGCCATAACCTTTGGTCCGGCAACGGAAAAGACGGTAGACACCGCCGCAAAAATCATAACGGCAACGATTGCATACCAGTATCTTCCGAGATAACGAACCAGTTTTTCGATAGAGTTTTTGAAATCTTTTGGCTTTTCTCCCGGCATCATTCCTCTGCCCGGGCCGCCCATCGGACCGTGAGGTCTTCTTGTACGTTGTTCTGCCATCTTATTTCACCTCCTCAGAAAGTCCCAGTTCTTTGGCAGACAGCTGGCTCCTGGCAATCTGCTCGTAAACTTCGCAATTGTGCAGTAATTCCTCATGCGTGCCTTTTCCGACAATCTTTCCATCGTCGAGTACCAGTATCTGGTCCGCATGCAGAATTGTACTGATTCGCTGTGCGACAATGATCACGGTCGTATGTTCCGTCTTTGTCTCAAGTGCTCTGCGGAGTGCCGCATCGGTCTTCATATCCAGAGCGGAAAAACTGTCATCAAACACATAAATCTTTGGATTTTTTGCAATTGCTCTGGCAATGGCAAGCCGCTGCTTCTGTCCGCCGGAAACATTGCTTCCGCCCTGTGCAATCGCACTCTCATACCCATCCTGTTTGCTGTCAATAAACTCTGTTGCCTGCGCAATCTCCGCTGCTTCCCGGATCTGCTCATCTGACGCATCCTCTGCCCCGAAGCGCAGATTGCTTGCAATTGTACCAGAGAAAAGAATTCCCTTCTGTGGTACAAATCCGATATGTTCCCGCAGATCCTGCAATGTATACTTGCGGATATCCGTTCCGTCAAGCGTGATCTCTCCGCCTGTCACATCATAAAAACGCGGAAGCAGGTTGACCAGCGTAGATTTACCACATCCGGTACTTCCGATAATTGCAGTGGTCTTTCCCGGCTCTGCAACAAAATCAATATCCGAAAGCACATCTTCCGTGGCTCCCGGATACCGGAAATTTACATGATGAAAGGCAATCACACCCTCACACTGTTCCATGGCAGCCGGCTCTTTCGGATCTGTAATCGTACTTTTTGTGCGTACAACCTCATCTATACGCTCTGCAGCTACACCGGCTCTCGGCATCATGATAGACATCATAGTCAGCATCAGAAATGCCATAACGATCATCATTGTGTAAGTAATAAATGCCGTCATGGAACCAACCTGCATATATCCGCCATCGATCCTCTTTGCGGCAATCCACACAATCAGAAGCGTAATGCAGTACATGATCATCATCATTCCCGGCATCATAAATGTCATAACACGGTTGGTAAACAACTGCGTCTTTGTCAGATTGCGGTTGGCCTCATCAAACCGCTCTTCTTCCCGTTTTTCCCGTCCAAATGCACGAATGACATTTAATCCTGTCAGAATCTCTCTCGAAACCAGATTCAGCCGGTCCACGAGATTCTGCATAATCTTAAACTTCGGCATGGCAAGGGAGGTAAGAAGCATTACAAATCCAAGAATAACAAGCACCGCAAGCGCGATCACCCATTCCATTCCTGCATGGGTCTGTGCAACCTTAATCACACCACCGATTCCAATGATCGGAGCATAAAGAATCATTCGCAGAAATACTGCAGTCACCATCTGAATCTGCTGTACATCATTGGTACTTCTCGTAATCAGGGATGCCGTTGAAAAATGATCCATCTCTGCATTGGAGTACTGTACGACATTGCGGAATGTCTTATCACGCAGATCCCGTCCGATGGATGCTCCCACACGGGAAGCACAATATCCGACAACCACTGCCGCCATAACCATCAGCAGCGCAAAACCAAGCATCTTGGCTCCGGTGGTCCATAAGTAATGTTTCTGAATGGCATCTACATCCACACCTGCATTTTTATCACAGGAGATCGCATAGGTCACACCCATGGATTTCAATGTAGAAGATCCGATCGCATCAATCTGTCCAGACACCTGCTTTCGCATCTCAAGAATCTGCTGATCCGGTACCTGGCCGGCTGCCAGTGCCTGCATCAGCTGCTTCATATCTACCTGCGTCCCATCCGTTCCCATTTTCGCCGTGATAGCCTTCTCGTCAATATCGGACTCCTTCATCTGGGACATCTGATATACCATGACGATCGGCTCCAACAGCGACTCATCCATATCGTCAAGCGTATCCTCTTCACAATTTCTCACATAGTTTCCGTCTTTTTTTTGCTCCTTATAACAGGCGGCAAATGTTTTCTTTTCCCTGCTGGTCATAAAAAGCTGTGCTGACACAAAATCTTCCTGTGTCATTTCTTCCGGAAGAATATGCTCCACTCCGCTGCTCATGATTCCGACATCGATAATATCCGATGTATACTGTGGCAGGGACAGATCACAAAATGCCTGCATCACAAGAAAAGCCACAATAACCAGAATCCATTTCCAGTATGGGAGCATGTTTTTAAATATTTTTCCCATGATTTAACTCCTTTTCATATGCATAGCTTTTATACTATCACGAACTGATTTCCAGAACAATTCCTATTATATAAAACTTTTCTTAAATTAAAATGAAATGTGTGGTGCAACCATGGGCACCACACATTTCATTTTCTGATTTTATACTGCTGGAATTATATAACCGGCCTTCTTCATTTCTTTTGTAAAATCATCGACAGACATTCCTGCTTTTTCTGCACCAATTTCCACTGTAATGATTCCATCCTGTACCAGGGATGCATATGCACGAATCTTTCCCTCGCGCTGTCCTTCGATTCGACCTTCCATACGCTCCTCATTCAATTCATCTGCCATCAAAACACGTAATGCCTCACACATGATCCTTTCACTTCCTTTCCATTCCCGTACTTTCTCCATGTTACTGTTTACAATGACCTGCAGCACGATATCTGCAAGATTCTTCTCCCTTCCCTCAAAGGTACTCGCCTGCAATAAATACTGGCGCAGCAACGATTCCTCCAGCCTGTCGGTCAGTGCCTTGAGCTGTACATGCATATCCACATCCAGTTCCGATGACACTATGATCTGCACCGGGAACATCGCGCCATTGACATAGTAGATTCCTGCTGCTTCTTTTTTATATCCATACCCAGATTTTTCCAGTTCCCCCAGCAGCTTCACCGGCTTGCGGTCTCGAATCAGTGTAATGGTAATCTCCTCTGCCGGAATCTCATCCACATGATTTGGTAATACTTTATACAGGCACGCATACGCAACCGCCTTGTAAAAAGTATCAATGTTCAGCTCATCCTTCGGGGATTTATATTCAAAAATGTTGTGTTTCCGGAAGATCTTCCCGATTTCATTTTTTATTTTGCAGTCCTTCTTTACTTTTACAACCGTACAGTCAATCTGCAAGGGTTTCTCCGTAAGCTGGAACTCATCGGTAAATTCCAGATTTTCTGCATCCTCCAGCAGTTCCAGGCGCAAGGCTGAACAGAATGCCGGATGCCACTGCAGCTTTTGGGACTTTTTCTGATTCTTCTGTTGATTTTTCGTTTGTTCTTTTTCCAAATGTTCTCCTTATATTATATGTGGTTTTTGCTTTTATTTCAACGCACAAAAATTGCAGACTGTTAAACCCTGACCGTCAATCTCCGACCGTCAAAACCTGACTGTCAAAACCTGACTGTCAAAGGCACATCAAGGTTCACATCTTTCACTTATGCAACAAAACAAATGGGATTTTCTGGCAGAAACTGCCACTGAAAAAAGATATGTTTACCATAGCATATCCCCACCTTCCTGGCAAGGAAAACTTTACGTATACTGCATATATGTAATTGCAAAACGTATTCTACCTGTGACCATCATAAAAAAGACACACAATGCGATACTCTCTCACATTGTGTGTCTTTTCTTAAATCCCCATACTAATCAAGCAAAAACAAATTCTGGGATTCCATTTTCACAGTAGTTTTTCCCACTCTTGGTGTTCCATCCGGATTTTTGGACTTATTGTTATAAATTTCAAAAACAATATCCCCTTCCTTCTTTTTGTTTTCCCCTGTCGTATCATAAATAAAGTAATACTCACTCATATTTTTCAGGTTTTCAAACACATATTTTTTAGGATTCTCCTTTGTTGCTTTTCCCTCAATCACCGTTCCGTCTTTTTTATAAATTTTATCTACATAAGTTCCATCCTTGTATTGGATCGAACAGGTCAGCTTCGTTCTGACGGTATTCAGTTCGACCGGGCTGAAGCGGATTTTTTCCTTAGTACCGTCAAGGTTATTTCCATATTCTTTCATCCAGTTCATCTTATACACAAGATTTGGATCACTTCCATTTCCGGACTCCTCTTTTAAAAGCTCCGCCTCTTCATTCAGGATCTCGACCATTGGTGGCTCATATGTGGTACGGTATGCGGCAATCATCGTATTAATGAAAAGCTTTGCCTCCATATCTCCATCTACCGTAGAATGACCTACTCCGGAATAAAAAACATTTCCCTTACTGTAAATATAGTAATTATTGGCTGCATCATTCGGGGAAGCCCCATAGGTGGCACCGGTTCCATCTCCGTTTGAAGCCGTACCCGCCCATGCACACGGATCTCCGTTCTCATTATCCGAAAGACAGTACCAGACCGTAACTTCCGGATCTTCCATGTCCAGCTGATACCACTGCCCATGCGTTGATGCAATTTTGAGTGTTTCGTCAATTTTAAACGGATATTCCGTAATCTGTCCCGTATTCGTCTTCGTTGCACGCGTTGTCAGGTCATTATTATTGTTAAATCCTGTCAATTTCACATTATCGTTACTCACGCCACAGATATATTCATCATTTTTATAACTTCTGATCATATACCGGTATGGGATGATCTGATCCGTATTTTTCTTTTCCCATCCCAGACGTTTCATGGCATAGTAAGTAAATCCCTGGGTATTACCAAGTGCCGTTGTAGAAAGTGTACCGTTGCTGCCAACGGTTGTCTGGGTCATTGTATCATACTTATGTTTCGCCTGATAAGCCAGCAGTTCCTTTCGTTCGCTCTCGGTCAGTTTCCCACTCACAGCTTTATACCGGTTCATTCCCATGACATCACGCAGATATGTATTGGCAGAATATCCGAAATCCCCACTGTGCACATTATGCATAGAAGTAAAATCATGCGTAAACAAAACACTTTTTCCAGAGGCGATAAAATATTTCAGGAAATCAATCGCACCTTTTTCATTCGACATATTCACCTTATGGAACGTATCACCAAATCCCAGAATAAACATATTGTATGTATGATACAGTTCCTTTTGTTTTTTCGACATTTTAACTGGATTTTCGTTTCCTTTTTGGGCTGAAATATCCCTGGAATAATCATACACAAATTTCTCCCCGAAATAATTCTTCTGAAAATCAGAAACCGTAGTCGTTACCACGGAAATTTTATAATCATTCAATGCATTATAATATTTCGTAAACAGCGTATTTCCTTCCAGATTCAGATACCCCTTATTATTAGTATCCGTATCCGGCATAATCTGAAGCACCTTAATCTCCCGTTTCTGTCCGGTCTGGTTTTTTGCAACCGAGCAGCCGGTACGTGTAAAATGAATGTCCGGATTATCCTTGCGGTATACAACAATCTTCCACTGGATCAGCCCAAAGTACAGTTTGGAAAGTTTTACCGGTGTAATGTTCTGTTCCCCGTCTCCTGCCGTAAAAACATCTCCCTCATAATAAACTTCCCCTGTATCATCCGAATCATCCGCATCCCCGGAGCCATCCACATCTGCCAGCCCCTCTTCAAATTTACCATCCTGATTCTGGTCAATATAAACTTTACACTGATACTGTGCGGATGGCACATCCGTCACCTGAAAACCAAAATCAAGTTTTGATCTGCCAAAACCGTCCACATCCAGATAATTTGCCTGACTGTCATCTACGGAAACAGACGTATCATTTTTCCCCTCAGACGAAGTCGTTCCCTGATATTCATTTGGCAGTTTTGTAAACGCAATTTTCGGACAGACCTCTTTTACCTTTGCAATCAGCCCATTGGTATCTGACGTCTGGTAAATGGTTTTCTTTTTCTTCTTACTCTCCCTGACCAGATCCGCAAGGTTTGAACCGGCATCTATTTTATCGGACAGGCGATAGAGGTCATCAACCGCAACAACCGGATAACCGGCATGTAAAAAGTTCTCCAGTTCCGCTTTCTTAATCTTTGTAATGTCATTTCCCGGGAAACGGAGTGTCGTATCCTCTATAACATTATTTCCGCTTCCAGCCCACAGGAACTTGACCGAACGGCTTATGCCGTCTGACCTGCTATACTCTGCACTGGTCATTTTATCTCCGGTATGGAAATATATTTTTCCATTCATGGAAGTATCATTCCACACCGTCTGATTCTCTTTGATCCATTTCTCATTGCCATCTGCATCTTTATAGGTTACATCCTTTTCTACCAGATTGTAAGCACCCTGATCCAGCCCAAGATAAATCATGTTGTACTTGCTGTTTAGATCCTCCGTGGAACCAATAAACTCTGCCGTAGTCATATGGGTAATCTTAATATCCCCGATAAAATTCGGAATCATAAGCTGGATATAACTCTTTTTCAGCGAGTACCCGTTCTTTCGGTCATAGCATGGCTCAATATCCAATATCCGCAGTTCTCCATCCACATGATCCTTTGATGTTTTATATCCGAGAATATAACGGACTGCATCTGCCGGTGTCGCCTTGGGATCATTTCCCGTAAACTCCTTAAAATCCGTAAACTTAGACTTCGGATCCGATGCCGGAACTGTTCCCATGCCAAAATCCTGTGTGGAAGTTTTATCCCCCTTAAACACAAACAGTCTGCCATTTAAATATCCCTGATTTTCATCGGATGTAATTTCTCCTGCTGTTTTATATGTTTCCCATTTGTCCAGCTTCGTCCAGTAATGGTACCAGTTTTCACCAATCACACGTCCATCCACATCGGACGGAAGGAACGTAAACTTCGACCAGTATGCCCTTGCATCCCCTGTCTGTGCAGTAAACACACCCGTCTCAACCCCGTCAATTTTCTCCACCTGAATCAGCGCATCCTCTCCGCCATCCAGATACAGACGCTGAAACAGTTGTGCATCCATGGAAAACAGCATCACTGCCAGTTTATACATATTATTGTTATAGCCGGTATCATTATATGTATAAATGGTAGGGTTCATATTCCAGTCCAGAATATGAAACGTAACTGATTTTCCCCCACTTAAAGATCCCTCTGTATTTATATACACCCCGGAATCCATAAAAATCGGGGCATAGTTCTCCTCCCGATTGATCTTCTTATACATTTTCGTAACAACATCCCAGCTGATATCTTTCGATCCATTAAATCCATTCGTATACGAAGAAACAGACGAATGCTTTCCGTACCTGTTGTGTTTTTTCCAGATCTCTCTGATATTATCACCCCCGGAATGTACCTTTGGGGAAACCACATACAGATCCGCATAATCTGCCCATTTCGGCTGTGCATTCAGCTCTTCCGGTGTAATCGTTTTAATAATCACCGAATAATTGTCTGCTTCCTCCTGTGTTTTACAGCCGATACTGTCCTTTAAAAAATAATCATTGTTTTTATATAGATAGTAATTCTCTGTTACATTGATATTATCCTTTGATTTATCACCGGTACTTTTTCTTTTTGTATAAATCCGGTCGCCCTCATTGGTAAGTTCACGATCCGTCTTTTCATCAAATGTCTGATCTTTATCATCCGATTTCTCGAAATCATTTACTGTATGCCAGATAATATTTCCATGATCCTGTCTGACAAACGATAAGCTTTCATTTCCGTCTTCCCCTTTTACGATTTTTTGGACAAACGTACCTTCCCCATCTTTAACGCGCTCATAGTATCCGGTATATTCTGCATCTTTCATGCCATCCTCACAGACACGCATATTTCCAGAATATTTTGAAATGTCCCCTTCTGGCTCATCCGGGAAAAAATAAGCCGTTTTCATTTCACATTTTGCACCGGTTATTGTTTTAACCGTATTAATATCAGCATTTCCATAACGCATATCTTCGACATTTACCGGTTCACATCCACTGATCTGGTATCCAAACTCTGCGTATTCTTCATAAGGCACAATTTCAAGAATCAGAAACGGATTTTCCTTGGTTCCAAGCTTTGCCGCTGCGGCATTCGCATCGTAAATGTTGCGCTTCGACTCCGGAATCTGCTCTATCTGGTCAACGACTCCTCTTGTCATCACCGGAAGTTTTTCATCCGCCTTTAATTTATTCCGGTACCCGACAACTCCAAGACAGACAACAAGCACCCCCAGCATGCAGACTGCGGATGCAATTCTTTTATTCCTGCTTCCATTATTTTTTTTCTGCCGATGCCATCTTACCATCTTCAATACGAACGCCCCTTCCTTACCTGAGTACATTTCTCAGCTTGAATTCATTTTGTATCGTATACTTCTGTTCCAGATATTGCATATCAAAAGAAACCGCAACGGATGCCTTTTCCGTGGAAGCATTTACTGTGCCGGTAAATGCCGTAACATATTCGCCGATCAGATTTTCCTGCACCTCATCCGTAGCTGCAGAAATCACCGTTGTATCGGTTTTTGGATCTGCCACAGCCATTTTCTTTGTATATAATTTCTTTCCACCTGCAGAGATCCAGATCACCCGCTTGCTTGCAGCCTCCGGGGCTGCGGCACCTGCCGGATTGGTTACCGACGGGGTGTTCGGAATCGTATAAATGGCGATCCCACGGACACCGGACACGGATGGGTCAAGTTCCTCCACCCGGTTTCCTTCCATCACCCACATGCCGATCTGCTCCATCAGAATCTGTGACTCCGACTGCAGATCAATCTGCGCAGACGCGTGGTTATAATTTTTGTGCGCCATTCCAAGGAAAAGCGTTGCAGCGCCTAAAATAACCGTTGAAATTGCAATCGCGATAATCAGTTCCACAAGCGTAATTCCCCTATGATCGTTCGGCACACTGCCACCCCCTTTAAAAAGTTACTGCTCCGTAAAATGCCTGCCGGTATCTTTCACCAGCCGGATTGTGTATGCCGGGACACCATCAATATAAATGGCATTCACATTTGTACAATCATCATAAAATGCCGTTTTCTTATAGGCAATCTTAATAAATGTCCCACCGGCACCCGGTTCTGTCAGTTCCTCCCCGGTGCTGCTGTCCTTACGGATTTTAATTGTATTATTACACAGCTTCGTCCCGTCAGATGTCAGCTTTGTATCGTCAAAACTGCCCAGATTATCGGACAGGACACGCGTATAATATCCATTGTCCAGCTTGTAAATATACAGATAAGAACTGCCGGCTTTGCTCATCGTCCTGACCTGAAGCGCATCCAGCGAAGCATCCAGCGTCCTTACCACCTTCTGCGTATTGGCATAGTGCAGATGCCCGATCATCATGACAGACGTGCTTGCAAGAATGCCAATAATCGCAATAACGATAATGATTTCAACGAGCGTAATTCCATTCTGCCCCAAAAGTTTTCGTTTCTTCATTGGCACACCCCTTACCCGTTCTTCTTCCAATTATCATAGTTCAAATAAGAATCCAGATCAAGGTTTCCGGAAATATTTGATGCCGCAAGGGAAGAACAGCCTTTGAAAAACTGGGAAAACAGCGGAGTATCCCGTTTCTGGTCCTCGGTAAACAGCTGGGAAACCAAAAGCTTGTTTCCCCGTACCGAAGCATTGGAATCAAAAGAGATCACCCCACCGGAAATAATCATTCCCTCAAACTGGCCGGACACCCTGACATCCCCGGTTGCAATGACAATTCCCTTTGTAACCGTAGCTGGAAGTGCATAAGTTCCGGCATTTTCAATCAGGTATACATCTGCGGCCGGGGAATACACCGTTTCCGAAGCCGTCGGGGATGCCTTGTGTTTCTCCACCTCTGTGGTAAATGCACTCCGGTCAATCAGATAGTCAAACAGCGGATTTACCGTTTTGTCAATCACTTCATGCCCACTGGCATCCGTAGATGTCAGACGGACATTGTCTTCGGTCACTCCCTGCCCCTGATCCGTCAGTCCCAGTTCCAGCGACTTATAGCGCACGGCAAGCTTCGAACAGTACTTCCAGTATAACCCACTGCTGTCTTTCCAGTTGTCCGGCGCAATCGTATACGTTCCAACCTCCAGCATATCTGCAGAAGCCGCCCGTTTTAAAATGTCCCCGGAAAACGTCATAATCGTATTGGAATCCACAATCAATGCATCCTCATCCAGATAGATATTGGCATACTGTGCCGTTTTCCCCTGATTGTTCACATAATACTCAGAAAAAAAGTCATTCGCAGACTTCTCCGAATTAAAATTCAGGTAATAATAGACCCCACCCGGAAAATAATAGGGAACCACCTGCCGGCTGCTGTTTAAATATCCTTTCAGCGTACTTTCACTGATTCCGGTATATGCCGCATACTTCTTTTGATCCAGACTTCTGCCATCTCCTGACACATATTCCAGTGGAACATAATATGCCAGCTGGTTCGTCCGCGCGGAGATGGACTCGCCCATCAGAATATCCTCGTTACTGGCGTCGAGCTTTCGCGAAATAAACGTCCGCCCTGCCAAAAGCAGGTAATTCAGCCCTTTGATATCCAGATGGCTGCTTTTTCCATTGACCATCATGGCACTGCTAAACTCCGCCTTTTTCGCGGAATCCGGATCCTGTGCACCATAATTTTTCTGGAAATTATAGCCGTAATAATTGCCCTGCAAAGTCACGGAACTCCCCCTGCCAGCCAGTTCCAGATCATCCGCCACATACATATTTCCGTTCATATGGATAGAGGAAGCACCGTTTGTCCCGGCAGACGATGTCCTTATATTTTCCGCCCAGATCGAGGAACCACCGTCCCCGACCGTCAGGTCTGATCCGCTCTCCGTCACGATATCCCCGCGTGTAAGAACCGTCTTCCCCTTGATCGTACCGTTTCCTCCTGTGGACGCATAAATTCCGTCTGCCCCGGCATACACACTGCCATCCACCGTCACATTCTGTGCCCCGATGTTGATCTGTCTGTCGGCTATCAGCGCGTAACGCATAAACTCCTGCACCTGCCCCCTGCCGGAGAAATTCATCTTCGGGGTGGAAAACACAAGGTCGGTTTTGATCGTTGTCTCATAATCCTGTGCATCTTTATACCGGATCTGCACACCCTTTAACGTAAACGTCCCTGCGCCGTAATCCACCTCATATTTTGGATCCGTGGCAGGAATATAACAACCCTGGTCTGCGGCTTCTTTGATGCAGCTTTTTACCGTATCCGTATCATAGCCGGAAACCCGGTACGCCACATTGCCGGAAGCGTCCATGGTATCCGACGCACCAACTGCCGGATCTGTATGGTTTTCTGCAAACTGCTTCTGCAGCCCGTCCATATATCTGGTGGCAAATACTTTCTGCACATCCCCGCCGGAAGCAGAATACGTCAGGTAATTTTCAAGGACATCCGCATACGCTTTCTCCAGTGACTGCTCTGCAAGTTCCCTTGCACCGGCACGCAGATTATCCATCAGTTCATCCGCACTGTAGAAATTTTTCTTCGTGCCGCGTTCCACTTCCTTCATCTCAATATTGACAATCGTAATCTTCGTGATCACCACGGCAATCAGGCTTACCACAACCATCAGAACCAGTACGGCAAGCAGGGAGGCGCCACGGTTATCCTGTTTGAACCGGTTTCCTTTCATCGCTACTCTCCTTTCGACGTGCTGACCGTAATATAACGGTACTTTTCCTTATCCGGATTGTTTCCGCCCTTGCCTTTCTTATATACACAGACCGTCAGATCGACCTTTCGCACTCCCCCGCTGCTTGCCACCAGAGGGGCAACCGACCCAGCCGGCAGCTTAAAGCTGTCCTGATAAATTGCTCCCTTGTTGGTCACCGCAGCCGGATCATCCGGATACGACTTGTTGCCAAGGTTTGATGCCACAGACGGCATCGGGCATCCCTGCGGCAACACTGTCATCTTATAATCCGGTCTGATGCTGTTGACATCCGCAATATTCTGGCATACAAACACCAGCTTGGGATTCACACCGGCAGCGTATGTAACCTCCATCGTATCGCTGTCCTGTGCCACATGGTACATAAGATAAATATGCTCCACATCACGGATATCTTCCTCTGCAAACTCATTACATTCGTATACTTCCGAAGGATCTATGCCCAATACCTCATCGCCTGTTTCCCCACATGTATAGCTGCATGCCACCCGGACATGCGTACTGTCTGCCGTAACCGAAAATTTCCGCTTCATCTTCGCCTGCAGTTCGCTGTCCCCAAGCGGAAGCGTTCCCGGATGTGCAGCGGCATATGTCATATTTTTTTCCGAAAAATACGTCATTGCTTCCTGCAGCTGGTTATGTTCCAGTGCCACGACATCCTTTGTGTCATCAATCCCTTCGATCTGTGGGATATTGGTGTCATTTTCAGCTGCAGCCGTACTGACAGAAACCTCGACATCATACGTGCTACCAGAAGTGCCTGCCGCCGCGTAGTACACATTCTCCGCCTGAAATGCGGGTGCCGGGGCAGCCGCCGGAGTCTCACTGAGCAGGGTGTAGCCCTTTCCTTCCAGATAGGGAACACGAAATCCTGCCCCTGTCGTCACCACAGCCAGCTCTTTTTGGTTTTTTAAATCCTCCAGCACTTCCTGCGCCAGATTGGTTGCATGCTGTTTGTCCGCCATCATCGCATTGTACTTCATGGACTGCGTAAAATAAGACAGCAGCGGAATGGAAATAATAGCAAGAATTGCCATGGCAAGGATGACTTCCAGCAGGGAAAATCCACCATTGTTATTCGGTTGTCTCTTCATCTGCGGACCTCCTTCCCATCCGTTTTACGGTGCAGTTTCAAGCGATGTACTTCTGCCAAAAATACTCATCACACCTTTTGACATATTCGGAAATACCGGTGGAACATACTCTTTTCCGGTGTTCTCCAGATAGTACATATTCAGTGTCATCTCCCCGTTTAATTTTCCGGTGGAGTCATCATAATTTGCCGTAAACTGTGAAATCGTTGTACGATCCTTAAAATTGTTGACATAAGCGATCATTTCCTTTAATCCGGCATAGCCTGCCTCATAGCGGATACCGATAGAGGCATAATATCCCCGGACCTCTTTTTGCTCTGGTCCTGTCGTTTCCTGTTCTGCTGCATCTGCCCCCTGTGTGCTCTCCTCACTCTGGCTTTCGGATGTAGAAGATGCCTCTGCATCCGGTGCGGTAGTGGAAGAAGCATCCGTTCCTGCAGCCGTGTCCGTGCCATCGGTCTGCACATCCACAGCAAGCGGCTGGTTCATGGTAAACGTAATGTCCGTAATATGGAAATCGCTGCTGTTATCCTCATACGCCTGTAACGACTCAATAGCCTTCTCGGTTGTCATTGCAGAAGGATACGTACTGATAATCGTCTTCTGCTTTTTTACCATCAGCTGGATATTTTCTTTTACCTTCGGAAGTCCTGCCTCCATCTGTTCCATCTGCTGCACTTTTGCCTGGTCGGCCGTATTCTGTTCTTCAATCTTCGCTGCCTTGCTCATTCCCTTACTGAAAATAAAGAAATACGAACATGCCACTATGACAATCGCACAGAAAATGAGCAGCAGCCGCTTGTCGGAATCTGAAATTTTAATTCTATTCATTGGTCTGCTCCTCTCCTTCCACGCTGTCTGTATCGGTATCGGCATCGGCATCGGTATCCGCAGACGGAACCGCTTCTTTTATGAGATGCCCGTCCTCCCCGAGAAATGCGCCGGTATAATAAGCATTTAACGTATACGTCCACTTCACCGTGCCGCTGTCTTCATCGGACTCCTCCGACATGGACGGAATCGAAAGATTTTCAAGCAGCGTCACATCCGCAAAATTCAACAGCATCTGTCCGACCGTAACTTTCCGGTCTGCCTCCATATTCAGCGTTACCAGCGAACCATCCGTCTGGATACTTTTTACATGGATGGTTGTCGGAAGTTCATTTTCCAGCTGCGCAATCAGCGGATACAGCTGCTCATTTTTCGTGATGGTGGCAAGATCCAGTTTCTCATACACCTGTTCCTCCGCCTGTACCCGCGCGTAATCGTCATATGTCTCCTGCACATAGGAAAGATCATTGATCCGTTTGGTCAGATTACGGTGCTCACGATAAGCCAGCAGCTGACGCACACCGGAACCGAGAATCAGCAGGACACTTACCAGCACTGCCCCCGCCAGAATCACATATGCCGTGTGCAGGTCGTTTTTTTTGGAATCTGCCACAAGCATGTCCTTTGGTCTGGCATCAATTGGATGAACCGCTGCACCGATGACCGAAAGGAAACCGACAGCCGTTGCCGCCTTCGGTCTCGTCCCGGAAGATGCCGCATCCGGTGTTACCGTCCCCTCAGCCGCCTTGTTTTTTCCGCTCCGTAAATCGATGACCTTCGTGAAATCAATTTCCTGCAGCGGAAGCGGAAGCTCCTGTGCAAACAGTTTGTGCATGCCTGCAAAACGGGAACCATCGCCAACCAGATAGACATTCCCGACAAATTCCTGTTTGACCTGATTCTGATAATACTCAACCGCCGTGTTTGCAATGCGCAGATGATACCGCAGGGACTCCGCCAGATCCTCATATGCCTCTTCTGCCAGAGCCTGCTGACGCTTCATCTCCTCCTGGTTTCCCATCTCCGGAATCGTCGGACGGTTGTATATCACATTGTGGTCTAAAAGAAAATCAAGTGCTTTCTCCTCATCGTCAATGCCAAGCACCGGATGGTCGATCACCGCTGTGATCGTAGCTCCATAGCCATACGGTGTCACACGCTGAAAGACCAGTTTTTTATTTTCCAGAATACTGATGACCGTTGCCTGTTCTTCCAGCTGCACGACCACGGCATTTTCCAGAAAACTGTCACACAAAAGCTGTACCGTTCCGTTTCCGATATAGTCAAACGTCTCCACCTTAAGCCCTGCCAGCTCGGCAAAGGTCACATAGTTGTTTAAAAGGTTATCCGGAATTGCAACGAGAAGCAGCTTAAGCATCTTCTTTCCGTCTTCTTCCTCCACGTCCATCTTGCTGTAGCTGATGGTGTAATTGCTCACATCCATCGGGAAGTAATCACGGATCTGTGCCTCAATAATTCCCATGATCTTATTGTCCTTGACAAACGGGATCATGACCTCGCGGGTAACGACCTTAGAGGAGGAAAGGGTAAATACAACTTCCTTCTCATGGATATCGTGTCTGCTTAGTTCGGCCTTTAATGCCGATGCAAACGCTTCTTTGTCTCGGATATAGCCATCTTCCACCGCATGTTCCGGGGTGCGGAACGCAAACGCTTTATGTACCGGTGGATTTTTCTTGCGGTAATCGGCCAGTGCGACTTTTGTCCACCATACACCGGCCTCAATACTTACTACTCTTTTGACCATTTTCATTTTCTCCTTTATATTTTCTAGCAGTTGTGCTGGAAAATGTATGAAAGACAATTATCCCCCGCTCATATTCTCTTCGGGAAGAGGCTGTAGGAATTTTGGCGAAAGATTTTGCGTGCCGGACGCGACCGGACGACATTCGCCATCCGGGCTCATGTCGTCCTTTCCCGTACATCCGTGTACGGGAATCGCTGGGTACTGACAAAATTCTAACGGCCTCTAACCCTTGAGAAAAATCGCGTGTGCTAATTGGCTTTCATACATTTTCCATCGTTATGTTGTGATGTAAAATTTAGATGGCGAATAGGAAGGATGTTCAAAATTCGCCACAGGAATAAGAAAAACTTTACTTTTTTTAATTATGCCATACATAGCAGTTCCTGCCATGTTTTAATAAATGCCCATCATGCCGAGATACCAGGTCCAGAAACGGCTGCCCCAGAGTGCGGCGATGAATATGCCTGCCGAAAGGTACGGGCCGAGTGCAAGCAGGTTGTTTCGCTTGCTTACTTTCATACGGATGGTATGGATGACGGAGCCAAGAATGCATGCAAGAATAAATGCAAAAATAATGTTTTTTGCGCCTAAAAGCAGGCCTGCATATGCCATGAGTTTGATGTCTCCCCCACCGATTGCTTTGCCGGAGGAGAAATAATACAGGCCATACAAAAACAGGCTGACAATGACTGCCCCGATGATATGGGACAGGATATGCCGGAAATCATACACGGTCATGAGGATACCGAGCAGTCCCAGAAACAGGTTCTGGGAAACCGGTATCTGATAGGTTCTCTCATCGATGACCGCAATGACAATCAGGGCAGATGTCATGAGGCAATACAGTACACTGCTGAACGTGAAACCGCCCGCCATGAAAACGACCACATACAGCACACCATTTAAAGCCTCGATTAATGGGTACTGTATGGAAATCCTAGCACCACATTGCCGGCATCTGCCCCGAAGAATTATGTAGGAAAATACAGGAACCATGTCCCGCCAGCCCAGCTTACGCCCGCAGTTCATACAGTGCGAGGACTGCACGATATTCTCTTTTTTCGGGATACGGAAGATCAGCACATTTAAGAAACTGCCGATGACGATTCCGTATAAAAATATAACAATGTAAAGAAAAATCGTAAGTTGGGTTAGCATTTGTTTCTCCTATTTATAAATATTAAGGACTATAATGTTGCTTCTACATCTTTAATTTTATATTTAACAGTAGAACCGCTCTTATAATTAGCCTTTGTAACTGCTTTATGAGTAGTTGCATTAAATTCTACAGTTACAGATTCAATATCAGCTTTTCCATCAGCACCAAGTGCGCCTGTAAAATCTCCTAAATTTTCAAATCCTGATGTTGCTTTAATATCTGATTGAATGGTTGCCTGTGTTGTATCAGATGGTGCTGTTGTAGAAAATACATCAATCGTAAAAGATCCTGTTGCTGCATTTTCTGAATATGCTGCAACTGCTGCTGTAGAAATACTATTCAATACCTGCTGATCCTTTGCGACCTTTGACTTACTGATGTAAGGAATTACCTGTGTACCAACAATACCTACCAAAATTGCCATAATTGCGATAACGATAATCAACTCTACGAGAGAGAAACCTTTGTTATCCTTCTTTTCATTCTTTGTCTTCATGTTCTGAAGCAGTTCCATAATTTTCTTCATACCCTTTGTTCTCCTTTTTTGAATATATTTTTATGTATCTATCATCACATGTCTCATGGCAGACATGTAACAACCCTTCTTCTGCCTGCGGTCAGGCTCCGATGCTGTCGTACAGACTGTACATCGGCATCATGATCGCAAGGACGATCGGCACCACAACCACTGCCATCACGATGATGATGAGCGGTTCCATCGCGGCAAGCAGTGCCTCGGTCGCCGACTCCACCTCTTCATCATAATATGCTGCGACTTTGTCGAGCATGTCTTCCATATTACCGGTTTCCTCCCCGATCTCTATCATATGGTAGACCATCGGTGGAAAGACCCCGGAATCTGCCAGTGGCTTCGAGAGCGGGATTCCACGGCTGACCTCTTCGGTCGCATCTTTTAATGCCTGCTTAACCACGGCATTCCCCATCATTTCTGTCACAAGCCCGAGTGCATCCACCAGTTGGACACCGGAACCCATCAGTGTGGACAATGTACGCGTCATGCGCGAGGATGCCGTCTTGATGCTGAGCGGACCAACCAGCGGTACCTTTAGAATAAATTTTCCTAACATATGTGCCCCGCCCTCTGTCTTTTTCCACGCATGGATAAATATTGCAATGCCGGCGATGATGGCAACAATAAAATACCAGCTGTGCACAAAGAAATCACTGACTGCCATGACTGCAAGCGTGATGCCCGGCAGTTTTCCGCCGACTTCGTCAAACTGCTCGGTAAAAGTCGGCACAATCTTAATCATCATGATGGCTACAACAACGATAATAACAAAAATCAGGATGACCGGATAAATCGCCGACTTGATGATCAGCCCCTTCAGGTGGGCTTCTTTTTCAAACTGGCGTCCCACACGGCTGAATGCTTTATCCAGTCCACCGGAGGACTCCCCGGCGGCAACCATCTGCACCATGAGGTTTGGAAAAATCTTCGGGTGCTCCGCCATCGCAACGGCAAGGGTCTCCCCACGCTGTACGGAATCCCGCACTTCTGCGATTGCATTGGCGAACGGTTTGTTCTCGGTCTGCTCGGATAGCATGTCGAGTGCCTCGACAACGGTCACACCGGCATTTAATACGCTCTCAAACTGGCGGCAGAATACGCTCATTTCGCGGACGCTGACGGCTTTTCCGATATGGATTTCAAGATCTTTGTTAAATGCGTTGGCTCTTGCGATGGAAACGATGGTGTTACCGCCGGATTTGAGTTCTGCCGAAGCAACTTCCATGTTCATGGCCTCGATGGTGCCGGTTTTTGGTTTTCCATCGGCTCCGACCACTTCGTATTTATAACTTGCCATGTCTTAACTCCTTTTTAAAACAGCTTCTGCTGCATGTTTCCTGTATCCTGTGCATACTCTACGGCATTTGCCGCATCAATTTTGTGTTTCAGGTACAGGCTGAATAAGGAATCATCCATCGTCTGCATGCCAATCTTCTTGCTTGTCTGCATGATGGATGGAATCTGGTGTGCCTTATCCTCCCGGATCAGATTTTTGATCGCCGGGGTACCGAGCATGACTTCAAATGCCGCCACACGGGATTTCCCGTCGATCGTCGGCAGAAGCTGCTGGGAAATTACCGCCTCAAGAACCGAGGCCAGCTGCGAGCGGATCTGGTTCTGCTGGTGCGGTGGGAACACATCGACAATACGCTCAATGGTAGGTGCAGCACCAATGGTATGCAATGTGGAAAATACCAGATGTCCGGTCTCTGCCGCCGTAATCGCGGTGGAAATCGTATCAAAATCTCTCATCTCTCCCACAAGGATAATATCCGGGTCTTCACGGAGTGCTGCACGAAGCGCATTTCCATAGGAATCCGTATCAAGGCCAATTTCTCTTTGGTTTACAATTGACCGATTGTGTTTATGTAAATACTCGATCGGATCTTCGAGTGTAATGATATGTTCGTTCCGTTCTTTATTGATGACATCAATCAAAGATGCCAGTGTGGTGGATTTACCGCTTCCGGTCGGTCCCGTGACAAGGACAAGCCCACGCTTTTTCTTTGTCAGCCCAAGGACAGCTTCCGGCACCCCGAGGTCCTCCGGTGTCGGGATATCGCTTGCCACGATACGCAGTACAGCCGCATAGGAACCTCTCTGGTGGAAAGCGTTGACACGGAACCGTCCCACACGCGTATCCGTGTAGGCAAAGTCCACTTCCCCTGTGGCTTCCATGGTTTTTTTCTGTTTTTCGTTAAACATGGATTCCACCAGTTCTTTGGTCATCGCTGGTGTCAGTTTCTCAAATCCGTCCATTTCATAAAGTGTTCCGCTGATCCTGCACTTCGGCCGTACCCCCACGGTAATATGTAAGTCGGACGCATGATGTGCTTTTGCTATCGAAAGAAGCGTATACATTGACAATTCCATCTGTTTTGCTGCCTTCCCTTCCCTTTTTATTTAATCATCTTCGTCATCATATGCCACACGCTGCACTTCCTCGACGGTAGTGATTCCACGCAGTGCGTAATCAATGGCACTCATGCGGAGTGTTTTCATGCCATGTGTTAATGCGATCTCCTCGAGCACGTCCGCATTCTCCCCACGGTTGATCGCCTGCCGCAGGTCTGCCGTGACCGGCATGATCTCATAAATACCGATTCTTCCATAGTATCCGGTTCCACCGCAGCGGACACACTCTTTGTGCCCCGGTGTGCGAACATTGATCCGTCTGGCTGGATCCTTTATGCCGAGTATCTTTTTCTCCCCTGCGGTTGCCTCCCGGACAATTCCGCATGCCGGACAGACCCGGCGCACCAGACGCTGGGCGATTACCCCGACCACGGAATCCGCAATCAGGTAGTTTTCCACTCCCATATCTGCCAGACGGGTGATGGTATTTGCCGAACTGTTTGTATGTAAGGTGCTGACCACCAGATGTCCGGTGATGGATGCCTTTACCGCAATCTCTGCGGTCTCCTGGTCACGGATCTCCCCGATCATGATGATGTCCGGATCCTGACGCAGGATGGAACGCAGTGCCGAGGAAAAGGTAAGTCCCGCCTTTTCGTTTACCTGTACCTGGTTGACCCCGTTTAAGTTCGCCTCAACCGGATCTTCTACCGTGATGATATTGACGCCTTCTACGTTTAATTCATTTAATGCGGTGTATAATGTCGTGGACTTACCGCTTCCGGTCGGTCCCGTGACGAGAATAAGTCCATTCGGATGGCTTAGGATGTGGTCAAACTTTTTTAATTCGTCCTCCGGGAATCCCAGATCCCGCTTGTCCAATGTCAGTGCTTTTTTCTGTGCGAGACGCATAACGACCTTTTCCCCATAGACGGTCGGAAGCACGGACACACGGATGTCGTATTCCTGCCGGTCCACAATGCTGGTCGCACGGCCGTCCTGTGGGCGGCGCTTTTCGGAAATGTCAAGTCCGCTGACAATTTTGATTCTTGCGATCAGTGCGGCATGCAGGCTGATGTCGTGCCGCATGGCTTCATGCAGCACGCCATCCACACGGAACCGGATCCGCACCTGGTTTTCCATCGGCTCGATATGGATATCGCTGGCTCTCTTGTGGACTGCCTGCTCGATGATCTGTCCTAACAGTTTGACAATCGGTGCCTGCTGGACATTGTTCTCATCGTTTCCACTCCCGGGGTCTAAGGCTGCCCTGGCTTTTGCCTGTTCCTGCTTTTCCCTCGTATACTGTTCTGCCACACGCAGGGCTTCTGCATTTCCATAGTAGCGGTCGATGGCTGCCGCAATATCACTCGGGGTTGCAGCAAAACGCTCCACCTGACACCCGGTAATGATGGAAACATCGTCCATCGCCCGGATATCCAGCGGATCGCTCATTGCCACGCACAAAAGATTGGGATTTTTCTCATTGAACTTAAACGGAATCAGATTATACTTCCGCAGCACTGCCTCGTCCAAAAGCCGGATGATTTCCTCCGGGATGCGCAGGGTCGACAGATCGACACTCTGTATTTTCAGCTGTGCCTTCAGTGCCTCTACGATCTGTTTTTCGTCTGTAAACCCCAGATCTATCAGTACCACTCCGAGACGCTCTCCCTGTTTTTCTGTTTTCTGGACCTGTAACGCTTTTACCAGCTGATCCTGCGAAATGACTCCTGCATCCACAAGCAGATCGCCCAGTCGCTTCTTCCGGGCAAACCCTACCAACTTATCCATGTAATACTCCCACTACGTTAAACATTTATTATTTTCGAATAATTTCGAGCAATTAATGATTATTATAACCTTTTTTATTCTCTATTGCAATCCTTTTTCATGTATAAAATATAACTTTATTGCATTTTACCGTTTCTTTTTTTGTGCAAATTTCACATCTAGGTCTTTTGTCCTATTTTATTTGCCGTCATTTCCTCCACAAAAATGCCATATCCTTTCGTTGGATCGTTAACAAGCACATGGGTCACGGCACCGATCAGTTTTCCATCCTGCAGGATCGGGCTTCCGGAGAGTCCCTGCACGATTCCGCCGGTCAGCTTCAGCAGGTTCTCATCCTCCACATGAAAACGGATTCCCTTATTTTTATCTCCCGGTGTATAATCAAGATCATCAATTACGATGCGATACGACTGCAGTTCCCCGGACGCATCCGACAGAATTACCGCATCCTTTGTCTGAATCTCCTGTTTGTAACCAACCGGACACAACAGACTTTCGTTTTTCTTTTCTTCCCGGAAGTTTTTCGTCAGCGTGCCATAGATACCGATTTGTGTATTGCTGGACACTTCTCCGATCTGGTTGTCTTTCCCATAATAGACAACTCCCTCCAGCTCTCCCGGTGTTCCCCGGACACCTTTTTTGATACCGAGCACCTGTGCTTTGTACAGCCGGCCGTCTGACAGGCGGAGCAGGTCTTTGGTCTGTCCGTTTCCGATTCCGTGTCCCAGTGCCCCGAAGTTTCCGTCCTGATCAAAATAGGTCAGCGTGCCGATCCCTGCCATGTCATCTTTCACCCAGAGTCCCAGACGATAGCCTTTGTGTTCTGCTGCCTCAACCGGCTCCACCGATACCTGAATCTGCTCGGCTCCGCGCCACAGGGTCAGCACCACCGGTTGTTCCCCGTACTGATTGATCCGCCCCATCAGTTCTTCTTTTTTCGTGACCGCTTTTCCATTTACAGCAGTAATATAATCCCCCGGAAATACAATGTGTTCTGCCGGCTGCCGGCTGCTTCCGTCCACAGTTTCCACCGGGCCGGATCCCAGCACCAGTACTCCCTGGGCAGCCCCGTAAATGCCCACCACCTGTCCGCTCACGTATAAAGATTTTCCGTTCACCACGGAAACCTGCACCTCTTTCATAGGAAGGATGCCAAACAGATAGCAGGTCAGTGTATATTCCCCCTGCTTCAGCTGGCTGCACGTTTCCACTGCCCGTTCCTGCTTCATTGCCTGAAACGTCCGCTCCCCGATCTGTGCCATAACGGATTGCGGTTTTGTGGACATTGCCAGTGTGACCGGAATTTTTTTGTCCAGTTCCAGTTTCTGCCCCTCCTGCACGTATACATGATCGGGAATGGCATGTATCATGGTGGCATAGGCAAAGCAGCACAGCGCCAGAACATAAATACAGATAATATTTTTGAATATACGCATATAAAAAGACCGCATGCCAAAGGTTCTCCTATCTTCTCGGATACCTTTAGTATGCGGACTTTGGTTTTATCTATTCGTATTTTTCTGCCAGACGTTTCATCTCGCGTGCGTTTTGTAAAACCGTATCCGTGATCTCCACGCCGCCAAGCATCCGCGCCAGTTCCTCGATACTTTCCTCTTCCCGCAGCGGATGAATCCGGGAAACCGTGGACGCATGCTCCACCGATTTTTCAATCAGGAAATGGGCATCTGCCATGGCAGCAATCTGCGGCAGATGAGTGATGCAGATGATCTGGTGCGTCTTTGCCAGCAGTTTCATCTTCTGCGATACCATCTGTGCCGTACGCCCGCTGATTCCACTGTCAATCTCATCAAAGATTAACGTCGGAATCTCATCCGTATCCGCCATGACGGTCTTGACCGCGAGCGCAATACGGGAAAGTTCTCCGCCGGAAGCGACCTTTCCCAGAGGCTTTAACGGTTCTCCCGGATTGGTGGAGATCATAAATTCTGCCTCATCCCAGCCTCCGGCACTGTACTCCGTCTTCCGGAATTCCATCGTAAACTGCACATCTAAAAAATTCAGATCTTCAAGTGCCTGTGCAATCGCTTTCGTCAATCCCTTTGCCGCTTTCTTCCGGATTCCGGAAACCTCTGCACACAGCCCGTCCAATTCTTCTTTCTTTCGGTTCATGGAAGTTAAAAGATCATTTAAGTATTTATCATAATCCTGTAATACGGCAATACGCTTTGTTTTTTCTTCCGCTGACTGCAGAATCTCTTCCATCGTATTTCCATACTTGGATTTCAGGTGATTGATCTCATCAAGCCTCTTTTCGGTCTGATAAAAGACTTCGTCATCAAATTCCTCCCCCGACAGGTAGGAAGAAATCTCATGATTGAAATCGCTCAGCAGATTATCAATATCGGTAAGCATCTGTTCCATCTGCGCAATGCGCTCCTCATATGCCGAAACCGAACTGACTTCCCGCAGGGCACGGCTGACGAGTTCCGATGCATTCTCTCCGGTACCGCCGTCTCCCCCGGTAGCTGCACCGGCAGCCGATATGGCATCCATGATCTTTTTTGCGTTTGCAAATCTGCGATACTGTTCTTCCAGCCGGGTATCCTCCCCGACGGAAAGCTGTGCCTCTTCGATTTCCTTTACTTCATACGCAAGAAACGACAACTCTCTGGCGCGCTCCTCGGTATCCAAAGACGAGGACTCCCACTCTTTTTTCAGTTTCCGGTATTCCTGATAACAGGCGGCAAGACGCTCCTTTTTTTCTCCCAGCGCGTCTTTTGCATAGGCATCGAGGATTTCCAGATGTTTCTTTTTGGAAAGAAGGGACTGGTGCTCATGCTGTCCGTGAATATCGATGAGCAGAGATGCCACCTCTTTTAACCGGGAAGCAGACACTGCTTCTCCATTGATCCGCGCAATTGCCCTTCCGGAAGTTATCTTACGACTTAATATTACTGTTTCATCCTCTGTTTCTATGCCCAGTTGCCGGATCGCATCCAGAACCTTTGGGTTTTCAACCGAAAAGACCAGCTCCACAAGTGCGGTCTCTTCGTTATCCCGGAGCAGTTCCTTTGGAACCTTCTCTCCGAGTGCCAGTGCGACCGAACCAATGATGATGGATTTACCGGCACCGGTCTCTCCTGTCAAAATATTAAGTCCTTCTTTAAATTCTACCTCTGTTTCTGTAATAAGAGCGAGGTTCTTCACATGTAGATTTTGTAACATACATTCTCCTTCTACTTTTCCGAAGCATTTTTATTACTGTTCTACAATTTTCCGAAGCTTTTTCATGATGTGCACCGCGTCATCGGACGTACGGATCACACACAGAATCGTGTCGTCTCCCGCAAGTGAGCCGACAATCTCCTGCATACGCATGGCATCTACTGCAGCCGCAACGGCTCCCGCCATACCGGACACGGTTTTGATCACAACAATATTTTCCGCTGCATCCACGGACAAAAATCCTTCCCTGAGAACCCTTGCATATTTTTCCATCATATTGGAATCCGCATCCGTAATCACCGCATATTTTTGTCTGCCGTTGTCGGTCGAAATCTTTGTCAGCTTCAGTTCACGGATATCACGGGATACGGTTGCCTGGGTAACCTGAAACCCTTCTTTTTCGAGATATGCGGACAATTCTTCCTGTGTTTCCACATCGTTTTTCTGAATCAATTCGAGTATCTTTGCCTGTCGTGTTGTTTTCATATGTCCTCCTTTGCGTCCTACGGTCTCATCTTTTTCCTCAGTATTTCCAGGAAACTCTGGTTACTGATTTTGCAGATCCAGATGGTACTTTGTGCCTGTGCAATCCGCACACGGTCTCCCACGTGCAGATGCTCCGGTGTGTCCCCGTCAAAACTGACACATGCCGTCTCGTCCTTTTGAAACCGTCTGCTTCCCATCTTAATCTCCACAACATCCTCCGCTCCAAACACAATGCTTTTGGAGTTTAAGTCATGTGCATTGATCGGTGTCAGAAGAAGTACCCTTGCTTTCGGGTCCACGATCGGACCTCCGGTGGAAAGATTATACCCTGTGGAACCGGTCGGTGTCGCAACAATCACGCCATCTGCGTGGTAAGTTGTCAGATATTCCCCATTGACATACACATTTAAAAGCAGCATGGACAGATCCCCGGACCAGTGGATCACGACATCATTCAATGCCATATGTGCGCCGTTTCCGCCAATTTTTTCGCCGGTCAGAACAATCCGCTCTTCCATGATGCAATCATCCTGCATCAGACAGTCGATGGCATGAAATACGGTAGCTTCCTCAAGCTCGCACAGATACCCCAGTGTCCCAAGGTTGACACCGATCAGCGGAATCTGCAGCGCCTCCACCTTGGTTGCTGCGCGGATTAACGTGCCGTCTCCGCCGAGAACAAGGATACATTCCGTGTCTGCCGGAATCTCGGAAAGTGCAAAATCTTTCTGGTTATCATCCTCCACATTGCTGACACAGATTGCAGCACTGCCGCCCTTTTGTTGTATGTACGAGACAATTTCGTTTGAGAGTGTCAGATCACGATCTTTGTACCGGTTCGTGATCAGCATAAATTTACGCATCTACTTATCCAATTCTCCGTGTGCTGCTTCCACAACTGCGTGAATATCCACGGATTCCTCCTTTATTGCTTCGTCCGATTTTTCAATATGCACGAGATACTCGATGTTTCCCTCCGGTCCCTTGATCGGTGAGTATTCCAGATGGTGTACCGAAAATCCGTTTTCCAGTGCAAAGGTAATGATCCTCTCGATCACTTCCTCGTGAACGGCCTTATCACGTACCACGCCTTTCTTTCCCACTTTTTCCCGTCCGGCTTCAAACTGTGGTTTGATCAGACATACCATCTGTCCGCCGTCCTTTAACAGTGCATATGCCGCCGGGAGCACTTTGGTCAGGGAAATAAATGAGACATCCACCGAAGCAAAATCGAGCACATCATCGATATCTTCCGGTGTGACATAGCGGATGTTTGTTTTTTCCATACAGACAACCCTTGGGTCCTGGCGCAGTTTCCATGCAAACTGGCCATATCCCACATCGACGGAATACACTTTCTTTGCCCCGTTTTGCAGCATGCAGTCCGTAAACCCGCCCGTCGAAGCACCGATGTCCATGCACACCATGCCATCTAAGGAAATGGAAAAATGTGTCATCGCTTTTTCCAGTTTCAGACCGCCGCGGCTGACATATTTCAATGTATTTCCGTGGATCTCAATCGGAGCATCCTCTGCAAAAGTGCTTCCCGCCTTATCCTCCCGGTTATTGTTGACAAATACATTGCCTTCCATAATCATGGTCTTTGCCTTTTCCCGCGATGGTGCCAGACCACGTTTTACAAGAAGTACATCCAATCGTTCTTTCATAATTCCTCCGGTAATTCTGCTAATATTTTTTCCGTCACGGAATCTGCATCCAGTCCCAGTGCTTTTTTTAATTCGCCAACACTTCCATGTTCCACAAAGCAGTCAGGAATTGCAATCCTGAGGACCTTTGTATGCAGTGCTTCCTCCTCCAGAAATGCAGCCACATGCTCTCCAAATCCCCCGCTTGCCACGTTCTCTTCCATCGTCACAAGAAGCGGATGGGATTCTGCCAGTTTCCGCAGGCAGTTTTTATCCAGTGGCATGGCAAATCTTGCATTTACCACCGTTGTCGGGATTCCTTTTTCTGCCAGTTTTTTTCTTACCTGCCAGGCGGTTTCCACCATCGAACCAATTGCAAAAAGTGCAACCTCTGTACCCTCGGCGAGTACTTCCGCACAGCCTTTTTGAATCGGTGCCCGCTGATCTTTCCAGAGATCGCAGGCTTCTCCGCGCGGATAACGGATCGCCACCGGTTCCTCTGCAGCAATCGCATACTTGAGCATATCGGAAAGCTCCCATTTGTTTTTCGGAGCCATAACCGTCAGGTTCGGAATACTTGACAGATACGACAGGTCAAAAATTCCCTGATGCGTGGCGCCATCCTTTCCGACTAATCCTGCACGGTCTACGGCAAACACAACCGGGAGATTCTGTGCACACACATCATGTAATACCTGGTCATAGGCACGCTGTAAAAAAGAAGAATACACCGCAAATACCGGTTTGAGTCCCGCCTTTGCCATACCGGCCGCAAACGTCACCGCATGCTCCTCTGCAATTCCCACATCAAAAAAACGTTCCGGGAAAAGATTTTTAAATCTCTTTAAACCGGTTCCGTCTGCCATCGCTGCGGTAATCGCAACCACCTTCGGCTCCCGCTCCCCCATTTTGCGCATGACGGTGGAAAACACATCCGTGTAATGCGCTTTTTCCTGATGATACAGCGGAACACCGGTGTCAATGTCAAACGGTCCCGTTCCATGGAAGCGCGCCGGATGACGCTCGGCAGGAAGATATCCCTCTCCCTTTACCGTGCGTACATGAACCAGCACCGGACCGCGCACACGCTTTGCCTCCGCAAGCACTTTTCGGATTTCTTTTATGTTGGTGCCATCCACCGGGCCTAAATAGGTGATTCCCATATTTTCAAAAAACATTCCCGGAACAAACAGCTGTTTGATACCGCTTTTGGCGTTCCGGATGCGCTTGACCATCCGTTCTCCCACCACCGGAATCCGGTTCAGTGAATTTGTCACACCGTCTTTTAAATCCAGATAGGCATCCGAGGTGCGGAAGGAATTCAGATACTGGTTCATTCCTCCCACATTTTCGGAGATCGACATCTGGTTATCATTTAACACAATAATAAAATTGGTTTTCATGCGGGAAGCATTGTTCATTGCTTCGTATGCCATACCGCCGGTCAGTGCCCCGTCTCCGATCACAGAGACCACATAATAATTGTCACCGGTCAGTTCCCTCGCCTGCGCCATGCCAAGTCCTGCGGAAATAGACGTGGAGCTGTGCCCGGTATTGAATGCATCCGCCGGATCTTCCTGCGTCTTTGGGAATCCGCTCATCCCGCCATACTGCCGTAAAGTGACAAACCCCAACTTACGCCCGGTTAAAATCTTGTGCGTGTAGGACTGATGTCCGACATCCCAGATAATCCGGTCTCTCGTCAGGTCAAATGACAGATGAAGCGCCATCGTCAGTTCAATCACACCCAGATTCGATGCCAGATGTCCTCCGGTTTTTGCAATATTTTCCACCAGAAAATCACGGATTTCTTCCTGTAGCTCCTCCAGTTCTTCCTCGTTTAGTTGTTTGATATCATTTACTTTTTTTATCCGATCTAAAACCATGTTGCCCTCGAAAAATTAATGATCCCTGTTGATCAAATAGAAAAACAGGTCATGCAGAAACGTATGCTCTCCTTCAAATTCATCCAGTATCTTTATTGCTTCCCCGGAAAGCCGCTCTACATCCTTTTTTGCCTGCTCCAGCCCCTCAAATGTCACATAGGTTGCCTTCTCATTTTCCGCATCACTGCCGATCGGTTTACCGAGTTTTTCAAAAGATCCCGTGACATCGAGAATATCATCCTGAATCTGAAAGGCAAGTCCCAGCTTTGCTCCGGCTTCCTGCATACGCGCAACCGACACTTCATCCGCGCCTGCCAAAATGGCTCCGATCATAAGCGACGCTTCAATCAGCGCTCCGGTTTTTAACCGGTAGATAAAGTCCAGCCGGTTACGGTCGATGGTCTGTCCGGTTTTCTCACTCTCCACATCTACCACCTGGCCGCCGATCATTCCGTATATACCCGCTTTTTGTGCCAGCACGGAAAAAGCCCTGACAATTCTCCAGTCTCCTTCGTTTCTGGTCAGCGCTGCTGCCACGGTCTCAAACGCATAATTTAAAAGCGCATCCCCCGCAAGAATTGCCATTGCTTCCCCGTATACCGCGTGGGTTGTCTTTTTCCCACGCCGGTATTCGTCGTTATCCATAGCCGGAAGATCATCATGGATCAGTGAATAGGTGTGGATCATCTCAATCGCCGCCATAAAATCATCAATTGCCGGATTCGTTCCGTCAAACATCTGGTAAGATGCTTCCATCAGCATCGGCCGCAGACGCTTTCCGCCTGCAAAAACACTGTATTCCATGGCATCGAGCACGGTCTGCTGAAACCCCTTTTCCTGTGGCAGAAACGGTGCGATCCGTGCTTCAATGTCTGCCGCCCTGCGTTTTATTTCCTGTCTGATCTCCATCAGAATTCCTCCAATTTTCCATCCTGGTTCAGTACAAGCATTGCCTTTTCTATCGTATCCAAAGACTGGCCGGCTGCTTTGATCTGTTCCAGTCCCTCTTTGTATAGGGCAAACGAACGGTCTAACGTTACGTTTTCGTCTTCCATCGCATCTAGTATGGAATCGATCTTTGCAAACCGTTCCTCCAGTCCCGGTTCTTTTTTTTCTAATTCATCACTCATTTTTTACTCCTTCGGCTGCCTGAATTTCTGTCACTGCTGCCGTCAGTGTGCCATCCAGCAAATGGATCTGCACGGTATCTTTTTTCCTGATCTGGTGGATGCTCCGCAGTGCCTGATGGTTCCCATCCTCCACGAATGCATACCCTCCACTGAGTTTCTTTACCGGGGAATAGCTCTCCAGCGTGCCTGCCAGAAGTGCCAGACGGTGTCTACACTCACGCAGCAGTTCCTCCATGCGTCCAGTCAGTTTCTCTTCATACTCTGCCACTCTTCGCCGGTTTTCATTCATCCGCTGCTGAGGGCTGAGATAGTGCAGGCGCATCCTCTGGTGCTCCAGGTGGTTTCTTGCCACGGTTACTTTCCTTTGGAGTTCTTTGTCCATCTGCTGCCGCATGCCAAGCAGTTCCTGCATTGCCTGCCGGTAATCAAACACCGCCAGCTCCGCTGCTGCAGACGGAGTCGGTGCCCGCAGGTCTGCGACATAATCTGCAATCGTAAAGTCCGTCTGATGACCGACAGCGGAGATCACCGGAATCCGGCAGTCAAAAATGGCCCGTGCCACCATTTCTTCGTTAAATGCCCACAGATCCTCTATAGATCCACCGCCCCGTCCGACAATGATTACATCCACGCCGATCTGTTCAAGTGCATGAATTCCATGGACAATTGATGCTGCCGCACCCTCTCCCTGCACCAGGGCCGGGCAGAGAATCAGCTGCACATACGGGTTCCTGCGCCCTGCAATATTGCGGATATCCTGAATCGCTGCCCCGGTCTCTGCCGTAACAATCCCCACGGTTTTTGCATAGGTGGGAATGGGCTGTTTGTATTCCTCCGCAAACATTCCCATCTCTTCAAGCTCCCGCTTTAACGCTTCAAATTTCAGATACAGATTTCCCTCTCCGTCCCGTTCAATCGTCCGTGCATAGATCTGGTATCTGCCATCTCTTTCATACACTTCCACGGATCCGGTCACAACCACGCGGTCGCCCTCTTTCATCGGGAATTTTAATCCTTCCCTGCGGCTTCCTGCAAACATGATCGCGTTTATCGTTCCGTCTGCATCTTTCATTGTAAAATAAATATGCCCGCTGGAGTGATACTTACAGTTAGATACCTCTCCCTTGATGCTGATATGGTGCAGCATAAAGTCCTGAGCGAACATATTTTTAATGTATTTATTTACCTGCCCTACCGAATATACATGTTTCATCATTCTGCAAACTTTGCAAGAATTCCATTGACAAATGCCGGTGAATCATTGGTTCCGTATTGTTTTGCCAGTTCCACAGCCTCATTGACCGCAACCTTAAACGGAATCTCATCATCGTAACGGATCTCATATACCGCCAGACGGATCAGTGCCAGATCTACTTTGCCCATACGGGTTGTCTTCCAGCCTTTTGCGACTTCGTTGATTGCCTCATCAATTTCTGACAGATGGTTATAGATATCCCGATAGCGCTCTGCGATATACTGGAAATCCTTGTCTGTCACATGGTCAACTTCCTCGCCAAATAATACCAGCTGTTCTGACAGTTCTCCCGCGTCAAAAAATTCTACACGGAAAAGCATCTTAAATACATTTTCTCTTAACTCTCTTCTTGTCATCTTCTCTCCTCGCTTAAAAATAAAGGATGTCTTTCGTTCAGACATCCTTTATTATACCATATTCTGTTTCGAATACAAAGATTTAATTGTCAGTTCCCATATCAACACTTGCAATACGGACATTGACAACAGCGACTGTCAGGCCTGTCATATTCTCAATGGCAGCCTTTACTTTATCCTGTACCTTGGCAGAGACTTCCGGAATGCTGTAACCATATGCAATGTTGATGGCAACATCAACCTTTACTTCGTTGTCCATAATTTCAATCATGATTCCCTTAGAAAGGTTCTTCATGCCGAGCTTGCTGACAATTTCGTTTGTGATGTTTCCCGCCATGGAACTGACGCCATCTACTTCTGTTGCTGCAAGTCCTGCAATGATCGCAACGACTTCATCTGCGATACGGACATCCCCGACAGGATCTGATTTTATCTGAACTGTTTTTCTGCTATCAGCCATAATACAATTGCCTCCTCAGTATTTTATCTTTGCTTATTATAACAGACTCTGTATTATTTGGAAAGCATAAAATTATACAACCTGCCCCTTGGATACATATACCTGATATGACTCATTTCCGGTCAGTGACTTGCCCTCTGTGACACGTACATTCTTGTCGGTAATCACGTATTCCACGCTTGCATTATCTTCCACTACGGTATCCTGCATCAGCACACAATTTTTCACTTTTGCGCCTTTTCCGACGTGAACGCCTCGAAACAGGACGCTGTTTTCGACCTCTCCCTCGATCACACAGCCATCGGCAACCATAACATTCTTTGCTTTGGAACCGTTGATATAACGGGTCGGGTTATCGTCACGGATCTTGGTGTAAATCTGATTTGGAGAAAACAGTGCATTTAAGTTTTCTTCCTGTAACAGACGCATATTTTCTTCAAAATAACTCTGGGTATCATGGATATTGACCACATAGCCATCGTAGCAGAACCCGCGGATATCCAGCCGGTCAATCTGCTTGTCCAAAAGGTCACGTACAAAGTAAGTATGCCCATGTACATACGCATCATCTATCATATTGATCAAAAACTCGCGTTCTACCACATAAATATTCATGCTGAAATTCATCTCCCCCTCTTCGGTCGGGTTGATGTAAATCTTGCTGACGCGGTCTCCGTTCATGCCGAGTGCATAGTACAGATCCATGCGGTCCCTGCTCTGACGGATAAATGCCTTCGGAATTTCCTGCTTACGGTACATCATGGTCACATCCGCACCACTCTTGATATGCGCATCTAAAAGTTCATTAAAATCAAAATTGATGGCAATATTTGCATCGGTCATAATGACATATTTCTGTGGCTGCTTTAACAGATATCCGCGCAGACTCTCAAGTGCCTCGATGCGTCCCTCGAATACCTTTACCTGTTTCTGTGCGAACGGAGGAACAATATTCAGGCCTCCGTTTTTGCGGACCAGATCCCACTCACGGCCGGCGCCGAGATGATCCAGCAGGGAATGGTAATTTTTTCTTACGATAATGGAAATATTGTCAATTCCGCTATGTACCATGCTGGAAAGAATAAAATCGCACATGCGGTATCTGCTGGCAAATGGAATGGATGCCATGAGGCGCTCCGAAGCCAGCTCCGGCACCATTGCATCATAGCTGTTCGGGAAAATAATTCCCAATGCCTCTGTCTTTGAATTTAACATTGCTCCTCACCCTCCTTCACATCTTCATAAATCATAGCGCTCGGACCAATTTTGGCGCCTTTTCCGATCGTCACATCCGCTGCAATTGTGGCAACTTCTCCGACACCTTCTCCTTCTGGCTTAGCTCCCACAACGGCATCTTCTTCTACGGTTGCATTTTCTGCAATGATACAGTGTCTGACAACTGCACCTGCCTTAATGGTGGAATGTCCCATCACAACCGCATCCTCTACGATAGCACCTTCCTCCACGGTAACACCCGAAAACAGAATCGAATGTCTGACGGTACCCTTGATGTTACATCCATCGGTAATCAGACAGTTATCCAGCACGGCATTCTCTCCGATTCTGTGACCGGTCATACCACTGTTTCGGCTGTAAATCTTCCAGTTTTCATCAAACAGATTGATTCCACTGTGCTCCGGATCAAGCACTTCCATATTTGCCTCCCACAGAGACGGAATGGTTCCGACATCTTTCCAGTATCCGTTGAAATGATAAGCATACATCTTTCTTCCGTCACGCAACAGATTTGGAATAATATTGTTTCCGAAATCGTTCTCTGAATTTGGATCTGCTTCGTCCTCAATCAGATATTTTTTTAAAATATCCCAGTTGAATATGTAGATTCCCATGGACGCAAGATTGGATTTCGGTTCCTTTGGTTTCTCCTGGAATTCCGTAATCTTATCATCCTCGTCTGCTACCATCAGACCAAAACGGGATGCATCCTCCCACGGTACTTCCATGACTGCGACCGAAAATTCTGCTCCCTTCTTCTTATGGAATTCAAGAAAATCACTGTAATCCTGTTTGCAGATCTGGTCTCCCGAGAGAATAATTACATACTGCGGATCATAGCGTTCAATAAAAGCAATATTCTGATAAATAGCATTTGCCGTGCCTTTGTACCAGTCAGACCCCGATGCTTTCTGGTACGGCGGAAGCACATGCACACCTCCGTAAAGACGGTCCAGATCCCACGGCTGGCCATTTCCAATATACTCGTTTAATACAAACGGCTGATACTGGGTCAGAATACCCACCGTATCAATTCCTGAATTTACGCAGTTCGACAGCGGAAAATCAATGATACGGTACTTTCCCCCAAACGGAACTGCAGGCTTTGCAAGCTTCTGTGTCAGTGCATATAATCTGGACCCCTGGCCTCCGGCAAGCAACATCGCAACTAGTTCTTTTGCCATATAAGTATCCCCCTTCTGTTCATAATAAATTACACTTATTATGGTATCATAAAAGGTGGATAATTCCTAGCACTTTTGGCTCTTTTCGTTTTTTTTAGCAAAAACTTTTGTATTATGATATAATAAGAAAAACAAATCATAACGGAATCAGGAGGAAATCCCATTGAAACGATTACACTTCACCAGATGCAGGACTTCTTTGCTTGCTGTTTTACTCGCTTTTTCCGTAGCTTTTGTACCTGTACCATCCATTTCTGATACAAGTTCCAATTCTGCAGCACTCCTTACGACTGCACAAGCTGCCAAAAAGAACACCAAAAACAGTTTTTCACTCAATGAAGTACCAAAATACAACGGAAAAGCTTCTGTTGTTGTACACGGCAACCAGCCCTATTTTACTTCGCGGGAAAAGCAAAACACCAAAAGTTTTGAGTCGTATCATAAACTTGATAAACTCGGACGCTGCGGTGTCGCCTATGCCAATATAAGCATTGATACCATGCCGACTGAAAAGCGCGGGGAAATCGGACAGATCCGGCCTTCTGGCTGGCATACGGTCAAATACAGCGGCGTGGTAGACGGAAACTATCTGTACAACCGCTGCCATCTGATCGCTTACTGTCTTACAGCTGAAAATGCCAACAAAAAGAATCTGATTACCGGTACCCGTTATCTGAACAACGAAGGCATGCTGCCTTATGAGACAAAGACGGCCCAGTATATCGACAAAACCAAAAACCATGTTTTATACCGTGTGACACCGGTTTTTAAAGGCAGTGATTTAGTTGCCTCCGGTGTACTGATGGAAGCCTACTCTGTAGAGGATCAGGGAAAGGGAATCTCTTTTTGTGTGTACTGCTACAATGTACAGCCAGGTGTTGCCATAGATTATGCCACCGGTGACAGTCATCTGCGTGGAAAAAATAACCAGAATTCCCATAAAAGTTCTGCAAAGGAACACGCATCCGCGGTCTATATTTTAAATACCAACACCAAAAAATTCCACAAACCGGACTGTTATTCGGTAAAGCAGATGCGCAGTAAAAACCGAAAAAAATACAAGGGGCTCCGCAAGAAATTGATCAAAGACGGATATTCCCCTTGTAAAAACTGCAACCCATAACGGCTGCCGGTATTTTGACAACTATACTTCAAACGTATTCAGCCTTGCGGCAAGTTCGTGGGAACCTGCTGTAAGTCCTGATATATCATTTTCCACCTCATTCATATGTGCTGCCAGTTCCTGTGTCGTTGCCGTAACCTGCTGGCTTGCGGCTGCGGTGCTTTGTGCACTTCCTTCTATCTTTTCCACCTGCTCCGATACGGAATGGATCTCTGACATGGTCTGTAAAACGATGGATGAAATCCGGGCTACTTTTTCATTCGTCTCGGAAATGCCATCTTCAATCAGGGAAAAGGAAGTAATCACTTCGCTGGTATCATCAATATTTGTCTGATTGCTGTTTACAACCAGATCAATACATTTTGCGCACTCTTCGAATCCGTTGACAAGTGATGTGATAATGGTTTTGATGCGCTCCAGCTCATTGGATGTATTCTCAGACAATCCTTTGATGCTTTCTGCAACAACGGCAAACCCTTTTCCGGCTTCCCCTGCCCGAGCTGCTTCAATGGATGCATTCAGGGCAAGCAGGTTTGTTTCGGATGCGATTTCTTCAATACTGGAGAGAATTTCTGACATTTTTTCGATCGTCTGGTTCGTTTCTGCAATCCGGGAAGCAATGGTGGAAACATTATCGGTCATCTGTGCACTTCCCTTTGACATTGCCTCTATATGGTGTTTCATATTACCGGAATTTTCGCGCAATGTCTCTGTACATTGATTGATATTCTCTGTTGCAGAAGCTATTTCATCCTCCCCACTCTGGATATCCGTAATGGTTTTATGCATCTGTCCGATTGCTTCTGCCTGATGGGTTGCTTCCGCTGCAATGCCTTCAATGGCATCTGCAATCTGCCCGGTCGCTTTGTGTGCGGAATCGGTCATGTCCTTCAACCGGTCCCCGGCATCCGTTACGCTCTGGGATATGGACATACTGTCTTTTATGATGCCGCCAAATTTTTCCATGGATTCATTGGCATTTCTGACCATTGCACCAAGTTCGTCCTGCCGGTTTATCACGTTACTGTCAACCGCACCGGTGAGTTTCCCGGAAGAAATATTTTCAAGTTTTCCACGGATGACATCCAATACCTTTACGAGACGTCTTGCGACAAAATAAGTAAGGAATATCATTGCTATGATAAGGATAATACCCTCAGCGATCAGTATGCATACATCCTGCCGGAAAGTCTGTTCGATTTTTTTCGTATTTGCACTTGCTTCAATATTTGCATTGATATCATCCGTATAGCATCCTGTCGTCAGCACCCAGTTCCACGGCTCAAATTCCTCACTGTAAGCAATTTTAGGTGCCTGTGTTTTACCATCAGATTTCGTAAAAATAAATTCGTTGAACCCGCCGCCTTTTTCTGCTGCTTTCATGATTTCCTGTATGATCATGACCCCGTTATTGTCTTTTAATTCTTTCCGGTTTGATCCTTCCTGATCTGGCAGGATCGGATGCATGACAAGGGTATAATCGGTACTGTCTACCCAGATATATCCATCTCCTTCATCTCCGTAGCGGAAATTTCTCAATGTCTCAAGTGCGTTTGTCTTTGCAGTTTCTTCCTCCATCTGCCCGTTTTGGAACTGGTCGTAATAATACTTCACGATGGTAATTCCCGACTGTACCTGCGACTTTACTTCTGTTTTGTATCCATCCAGAATATCCTCATACCGGATATCTTTGATGGTTGTTTCCGTAAATTTGAATATGCCCGCACATGTACCGACAAGGATCAGACATGCCGCTATGATAATTCCTGTAAAAATTACGGACAGTCTGGCTGACAGTGATTTTTTCATTTGTAAGACCTCCCAATTGCTAAACATCGCTTATATATTTACTGTTATATTATAGCACTTTTCCCATGTTTATCCAACAGACACTGTCCTATTTTCCAATGATTTCATCGGTATTGATGAATTCATACGGTGTCTGCTGGTAAACGTAATAATTCAGCCAGTTTGCATAAAGGATATTTCCATGTGACCGCCACTGCAGCATCGGCCGCTGCGTTGGATCATCGTCCGGATAATAATTACACGGAAGCGTGATCGCAAGTCCCTTCTCCCTGTCACGCTTATATTCACTGTCTAATGTCATCCGGTCATATTCCGGGTGTCCCATCACAAAAATCTGGCTGCCATCCTGATTGATTACCAGAAAAACCCCCGCCTCTTTTGATTTTGCCAGAATGGTCAGTTCTTCATGCTTTAAAATATCTTCCTCCCGGATCTCGGTATGCCGGGAATGTGGAGCATAAAAATAATCATCAAATCCGCGTACCATCGGAATCTTGCGATTCATTACATGGTGCCGGAATACCCCGAACATTTTCTGCTTTAGATCATATTTTTGGATTCCGTAATGATAATAAAGTGCAGCCTGCGCCCCCCAGCACAAATGCAGGGTGGATGTCACATGCTTTTTGGACCACTCCATAATCTCACACACTTCATCCCAGTAATCGACTTCTTCATATTTCATCTGTTCCACCGGTGCACCGGTAATGATCAGCCCGTCAAAATACTGGTTCTTAATTTCCTGAAACGTCTGATAAAACTTGTTCAGGTGGCTCTTTGAAGTATGCGTGGATGCATGGGATGCCGGTGCAAGCAGCGATACGTCTACCTGTAACGGGGTGTTTGACAATGACCGGAAAATCTGCAATTCCGTCTCTTCTTTCAGTGGCATCAGGTTCAGAATCACGATATTGATCGGACGAATATCCTGATGCATCGCACGGGACTCATCCATCACGAAAATATTTTCCTGTTCGAGGATCTCCTTTGCAGGCAGATCACTTTGTGTTCTGATTGGCATAACTTTTTCTACCTCCCACCAAATTGTTCTATAAATGTATCTTCGGAAATAATCGGAATTCCCAGTTCTTTTGCCTTACGATTCTTAGATGATGCGGATTCCACGTCATTGTTGACAAGATATGCCGTCTTTTTTGAGACGCTTCCTGTCACTTTTCCGCCCTGGCTTTCTACATAGGCCTTAAATTCATCCCTGTTTTTATAGTGATGCACATCTCCGGTGATCACAAAGCTCAGTCCCGCACAGCTTCCGGAAGAAGTATCCTGCACTTCTACATGTTCTATCGAAAGTTCATGAAGCAGATCCTCAAACCCACTGTGGTTTTTTTCATTCTGATACCAGGTTACAATTGATCGGGAACGTTCCGCTCCGATCCCCTCAATATCCTCAAACCCGTCCCCCTGATGCAGACGTTGCAAAAAGCCTTCAAAACCAATGGCGGCAACAATTTTTTTCCCGGCATCCACACCGATCAGCGGTATGCACAGGGCAAATATAAAGTTCACCGGATGTACCTGCCGGCTTTTTTCAATGGACTGTTCCATATTTGCCACAGATTTTTCACCAAAGCCCTCCATCTGGCTGATCTCCCCGAAATGCTCTTTCAAACGGAAAATATCCGCAAATTCATGGATAAATCCCGCATTCATAAAACGGAGCATCGTCTGAATGGAAAGACCGTCAATATCCATCCCCCACTTGCTGACAAAACGGGTAAATTTCTTGACATTTTTGGCTGTACAGTCCGGATTGGTACAATGCAGGGTCTTTGTGCCACTGTTTTCACTCACATGAACTTTTGTCGGTGCATGGCACACCGGACACTGGGATGGAATCTCCGGAGCACCTACAGCATCTTTTACCGCAATACATTTCGGAATGATCTTATTGGCTTTGATCACGGAAAGTGTACACTCTTTTCCGATTCCCAGACGCTCGATCTCGCTGATATTGCATAGAGATGCTCTCGATACCGTTGTTCCCTCAATCTGCACCGGTTCAAACACGGCAACCGGGGAAATCGTAGACACCGCACACGACCATTCGATATATTTTAGTTTTGTATCCACGGCCTCATCCTGCCATTTGAACGCAAAACCGGCGCGTGTCGCATGATGCCCGGTCACGCTTCCCGATGCCGCATAATCCGTATCATCATAACAGATCACCAGACCATCTACCGGAATATCCATTTTTCCGCTCTCTACAAGTTTCGTCCATCGGTCAATGGCTTCCGGAAGTTTTTGGGCGGTTGTCGCTTCCCTGTCTACCACATCAAATCCCAGTTCTTCCAGAAAGTGCATCCGCTCTCCCCACGATACCATCGGCTCATCCAGATGCACCAGTGTAAATGCATGAAACCTGACATGGCGTGCCTTCACTTCTGCCGGATCTTCCAGATTCAGCGTTCCGGATGCCAGATTTCGCGGATTTGCATATTTTTCATCGTCATCCTCAATCATGTCGTTGATCTGTGCAAAATCTGTATAGGATATGGCAGCTTCTCCTCGCACAACCAGATGCCCCTGATACGAAATCTTTTGCGGGAATCCTCCGATAGCACCCTTTAAAAATGTAATGTTGGTACCCAGGTTTCCATTTCCTCTGGTAAGAATTTTTACAAGATTTCCGTTATCATACGTCAGAACCAGCGTAAGTCCGTCCAGTTTCCATGACAGCCAGATCGGATAGGCTCCCGCCCATTGCTGCAGTTCTTCCACCTGTTTGGTCTTCGCCAGAGAAAGTGCCGGATACTCATGCGGTTCTTTTTGTCCGCTTCCGGATTCTTCATATCCGGCATTCTGCGTCGGACTGTCCTTTATAATATATCCGGTTTTTTCTTCCAGCGTGGTAAGCTCATCAAACAAAGCATCCCACTCATAATTTGGCATGATTTCATCCTGTCCGTTATAATACGCAGCTGATGCTGCATTCAACTGTTTTACCAGTTCTTCAATCCGTTGCTTTTCTGTTTCCATTTTTGTTCTCTCTATCTATATGATGATTTACCACCGTATACGTGCCATGTATGGCAGAATTGCGTGGTTTTCGTTTTGATTTTTGTGGTTTTTCCATTGGTCGCACGGGCTGATTGCTCGAATGTGCGATCAACTGTTTTAACTTTTTAAATTCCTCCGGTGTAACATCCCGGTACTTTCCTGATTCGAGATCTCCCAGTTCAATATTCATGATCCGTACACGTACCAGTTTCTGTACACGGTACCCAAAATATTCACACATGCGTCGGATCTGTCGGTTTAATCCCTGTGTCAGAATGATCCGGAACTGTTTTTTTCCTGTCCGTTCTACCCTGCATTTGCGCGTTGTCGTGCCAAGTTCCACAAGCGGAACACCGTTTGCCATACCATGCAGAAATGCATCCGTCACCGGACGGTTCACGGTAACAAGATATTCTTTTTCATGCATATTTCCCGACCGCATAATTTTGTTGACAATCTCACCGTTATTCGTCAACAGCAACAGTCCTTCCGACTCTTTATCCAGACGCCCGACCGGATAGATCCGTTTCGGATAATGCAGGAAATCAATCACATTATTTTTTTCCCTTTTTTCCGCCGTGCAGACGATACCCGCCGGCTTGTTAAGCGCGATCAGTATCATTTCTTTTTCTTTTTGTACCGGTCTTCCACAGAAACAGACCTCCTGTCCATCCGATACCTGATCCCCCATCCGCGCGGTTTTTCCGCCGATGGTTACATTTCCTGCTTCAATCTGGCGATCTGCTTCTCTTCTGGAGCATACCCCTGCTTCACTTAAAAATTTATTAATTCTGACTTCCACGTTTCTTCCCTGTCTGACAAAAATCGCGGAGACCTCACAGCCTCCGCTTCTTTATGATGTCTTTATTATTTTACCGTTTTTAATAAATCGCTCTTGATGTATCCGGTTTTTCCCTGGAACTTCACCTTCGTCCATTCTCCCTTGGTGCCAAGTTTCTTTAATTTTACGCCCGCATCCACTTTTCCAAGAAGTTCTCCATCTGTACTGGCGGTTTTACGCACATTGCAGATATCCTTCGTTTTTACGGTTCCCTTGCCGGAACCTGACTTGGAAGACACTTCCTTTACAAATTCGCTCTTTACATATCCGGTTTCTCCCTGGAATTTTACCTTGGTCCAGTCACCTTCCGTTCCAAGTTTCTTCAGTTCCACACCAATATCCACTTTTCCGAGGAGCTCACCATCCGTACTCGGGCTCTTTCTGACATTACAGATATCTTTTGTCTTGACCGTACCGGTAGATTTCTTGGAATCGCTCTTTTGGGTATCTTCCTTCTTTTCCGTAGACTCCGTTGTCTGGGTTTCCTCGGTCTTTTGAGTTTCTTCCTGTTTCTTTGTCTCTGTGGTCTGGGTTTCCTGCGTCTGGCTTTCCGTCTCTGTCGTCTGGGTTTCGGTATTGCTTACAATCGTTTCTCTCCATTTTGCCATGGCATTTCGAAGTGTTCCACCCACCATATTGGCAAGTTTTTCATCACTCTTTACAGCTTCATTATAGCTTGTCTGCACCTCTTTCTGCAAAACAACCACTTCATCACTCTTCTCATATGCCAGAATCAGGGAATACAGATTTGCATCCAGATCCTGATCCAGGAAATTGAAATTGTATGCAGAGTATATGTTATTGATGATCAGATTTCCCTTTCCATCTCTCTCCACATAGAAGAAATCCATTCCCGGTGCCGGAGTATCCACACCTTTGAATTTCAGATCATAGCATACAGATACCAGATAAGAATCATCGGTTGCCCCCTTTGTGGAATAACAGGTGATGTTCTGATAATCCTCATAATACTCAGAAAACGTCGTGATATAACTCTTTTCATTGTCACTGAGCGGCTGTGCAATCATCTCCAGCGAATCCGTATCTCCACCGGCATATGCCGCATAATAATTTTCCATCAGTGTCACAAGTTCCGGATCTGCATCTTTCTGCAGCTTACCAATTTCCTGATATTCTGTAGTCTGTGTCACTCCCTGTGTACCGTTTTGTGTCTCTTTCTGATCTTTCTGCGGACCGGTACACTTTACCAGAATCACAACAAGAATCACAAATAAAACAGCTGCGCAAAAATATCGTCTATATTTCACAAAAAAGTCTGTAAACTTTTTTAATTTTTCATTCTGCATATGAACCCTCCATAAAAATGCATCTTTCCATTTATGATACCACACCTCATACTATTCGTCCAGTAAAAAAGCGGTGCATGACGCACCGCTTTTCCTGTCGTTCCATGGGTAAGTTGTTTCCTTGCCACATAGCATAAACTGCACCCGGCGGGAATCGAACCCGCATCTCAGGAGTCGGAGTCCTGCGTTCTATCCATTATACTACGGCTGCATAGCACTCTTATTTCACAAGCGCCTTTTTACTATATCACACTTCAAATTTAGAGTCAATCCACACTTTGATGTAAAATATGAAGTATTTCTTCCAGCTGCTTTACCGGAAGCTGCCCCGGTGCGCTCGCCTGCCCGCCTGCGCCAAATGTCACACACGATCCGAAAAACTCTCCGGCCACGCGGGAAATCCCCCCTTTTGCACCCATAGACATGGTAATCAGCGGATGATCCGGATGGTTTTCATGAAAGCGGTTGGTCTCCTCCAGCAAATGCAATACATCCCACATATTCTGTGGCATAACTGCCAGTTTCACGACATCTGCGCCACTCTCACGGATCTGTTCCAACAGCATGCGGATCACCTCCGGGTCCGGCGTCTGTTCAAAATCATGATGGGAAGCAATCACATATGCTCCCATCTCCCGCAACATTGCTATTTCTTTCTGCGGATTTTTTGCTTCAAAATATTCCACATCAATAAAATCCACGACATCTGATTCTGCCGCCACTTGATGAATATCATAAATATCCGCCGCGGAAAGTGCTTTGCACCCTCCCTGATTTTTAGAACGGAAGGTATACACCAGAATACTTTCCTTTATGATATGTTTCATTTCGTTTAATATTTCGCGGATCGCATTCGGACTTTCCACGTTTTCAAACGCATCCACACGCCACTCAATCATTTCCGTGTGTGCTTCTTCCAGCCTTCTGGTTTCTCTTAAAATTTCTTCTTTCGAAGACTCCATGACCGGCACACACACGAGCGGTTTCCCTTTTCCTATAATCTTTCCTTTTATACAAAGCAGATTTTCCATCTCTGCACCTCCTGCTATGTTGTAATTCTCTGTTATTATATTCTAAAAGCCCGAAAGAAACAACCGATTCCTGTTATTTGACAATTTTCCCGTTTTCCATTAAGATAGTCACGGTATGTGATATCCGAACTTAAGAGATAGGAGAAAAAAATGAGTTTTGAATTTTTAAACCAATTACCGACTCCGGCAGACATTAAGCGCGATTATCCGCTTTCCCCGGAGCTTCGTGAATTAAAAAAACACAGAGACCTCATGATCTCTGATGTAATTACAGGTAAAGATTCACGTGTCCTCGTAATCATTGGACCGTGTTCTGCAGATAACGAAGATTCTGTATGTGATTATGTGAGCCGTCTGACCAAAATCCAGGAAGATGTCAAGGACCAGGTCATCTTAGTTCCGCGTATTTACACCAACAAACCACGTACAACCGGCGAAGGCTACAAAGGTATTGCTTCCCAGCCAGATCCGGAAAAAGCTCCGGATATGATCGAGGGTCTGATCGCCATGCGTAAAATGCACATCCGTGCAATCGAAGAAAGCGGTCTTACCTGTGCCGATGAAATGCTTTACCCGGAAAACTGGGGATATGTCGAGGATCTTCTCTCCTACGTTGCCATCGGAGCACGTTCGGTAGAAGATCAGCAGCATCGTCTGACGGTCAGTGGTTTTGATGTCGCTTCCGGAATGAAAAATCCTACCAGTGGTGATTTTTCTGTTATGCTCAATTCTGTATACGCGGCACAGCATCCGCATCATTTCGTTTATCGCGGATACGAGGTGGAGACAACCGGAAATCCTCTGACTCACGTGGTTCTTCGCGGTGCAGTCAGCAAGCACGGCAATACCACCCAGAATTATCACTATGAAGATCTGATCCGTCTTCATGAGATGTACGAAAAAATGGATGTCATCCATCCGGCAGCCATCATTGATACCAACCATTCCAACTCCGGAAAGAAGTTTAAGGAACAGATCCGTATCGCAAAAGAAGTGATGCATAACCGCCAGCTTTCTTCCGATATCCGTTCTCTGGTAAAGGGTCTGATGATTGAAAGTTACATCGAAGAGGGAAATCAGTCTATCGGAGATCATATTTACGGAAAATCCATTACCGATCCTTGTCTCGGATGGGAAGATTCCAAACAGCTGATCTATGACATTGCGGAGATGAACGCAAAGTAAACAGTTTTTGTCTGAAAACAAAAATGGAGTGTAAAAAGTGTTCCTTTTGCACTCCATTTTTTTATAATTTTTCTACAACAAAACGTAACAGCCGGATTCCAACAGATGCCTCCAATACACATCCAAGAAGTACCAGTACCACAACTCCCATCCCCCATGCCAGCCGCAGCAGCCATGGATTTTTCCGGTTATAAAACCTGTGCGGTTCTACCAGCAGTAAAAGCGCAAGCGCTGCAAGATACAAAATTCCATGCGGCAGCCACGATACCAGAAAAAAAACAATTCCAAGAATCCCCATATTCATCACACAGGCAGCAAAAAATACCCCGCCGGTAAAATAAATCAGGCAGCGCAATAATAATGGCAGAATTGCTTTTAAAGCAGTAAGGGAAAGGATTGCAATAATCACAAACACTTTTCCCCTTTCCCATAAAATATTTGCCAGAAGCGGCAAATACCCAGTATCCGATGCCGCAAATGCTTTCATATGATACGCATTTAAAAATCCATAAGTCGTAAAATATTCATATCCAAACAGACAGGTACATAAAATTCCCGCAAGACCAAAACAGATTCCAATCGCCAGTTCCTTTTTCATAAAAATTCCTAAAACTCTTTTCTTTTCAGCCTATGCCCTGTCCGTTTTCTTTATTCCATTTTTATAAATCCAGATGTTTTCCCATTCCGCCTTTTTTTGCTGCCGCATATGCCATAATTGCAGCAATGGTTTTTCCATCCTGAATTTTCCCTTCATAGATCATATCGCACAACTCTTCCAGTGTGTAAATTTCCACATCAATGGATTCCGCTTCATCCAGATGCCGGGTTCCCACTTCCAGATCGGTAGCTACAAAAATATCAACCGCCTCATCACAAAATGCCACCGTCGTACGCAGGGATAATAAATGTTTCACATTCGTGCTGCGGTATCCCGTTTCCTCTTCCATCTCCCGTGCCGCACAATACGCCGTATCTTCCGTCTTGCTGTCCCGACAGCCGGCCGGAATTTCAAGTGTTTCTCTCTCCAGCGCATTGCGGTACTGACGCACCATCACAATTCTTCCATCCTTCATAACCGGAAGAATGGCGGCTGCGCCCATACGATGGGATACAAAATCCCACTCTGCTTTGTTTCCATCCGGAAGTTCCATCGTATCTTTGTAGATATCCAGAATTGCTCCCTTGTATACCAGTTCTCTCTTCAATCGTTTTACATGCTCTACCATATTTCAAACCTCTCTTTCCTGTCCGGACATCATCCCCGGATATTTTTCATCGTTCACAGTTTCTTCAAATTTGTAACATATCCATTTCACACTTTTCCGGTATAGTGAAATCATCAAAAGGAACCAAAACCTTTCGATCATTTTTTTCATAATCTGGCCAGTGCAGCCGTGCTGTACTGGTCCCTCCTTTTTATTCTATACGTCCCGTGAAATCCCAATGTATTTATTTTACAGCACATTATAATATAAAAAAAGGCTTAATCCCGCTTTCCGCGGTCTTAAGCCTTTTTAAGTTCATTTTCACAATTACTTAGCGTAGTCAACAACACGCGATTCCCTGATCACATTTACCTTGATCTGACCCGGATATTCCAACTCAGTCTCAATCTGTTTTGAAATATCTCTGGCTAAAAGAACCATATCCGCATCGCTGATCTGCTCAGGAACAACTAAGATACGAACCTCTCTACCTGCCTGAACTGCAAAAGATTTTTCTACACCCTTATAGCTATTTGTAATATCCTCAAGCTGCTGTAAGCGGTTTGAGTATGTTTCCAAAGTTTCTTTTCTCGCACCCGGACGTGCAGCACTGATGGTATCGGCTGCCTGTACCAGACATGCAATCAGACTCTCCGGCTCCACATCACCGTGATGTGCTTCCACTGCATTGATGACAAGAGGTGATTCCTTGTACTTTCTACACAGTTCCACACCCAGCTGGATATGGGAACCTTCCATATCATGATCTACAGCCTTACCAATATCATGTAATAATCCCGCACGTTTTGCCATACGGACATCCTCACCGATTTCTGCGGCAAGCAAACCTGTCAGCTGTGCGACCTCAATCGAATGTTTCAATGCATTCTGTCCATAACTGGTACGATACTTCATTTTGCCTAAAAGCCGGACAAGCTCCGGATGAATGCCGTGGATGCCGACTTCTAGTACAGCAGCCTCGCCTTCTTCACGAATCATTGTCTCTACTTCTTTTTGCGCTTTTTCAACCATTTCCTCGATACGTGCCGGATGAATTCGTCCATCCACGATCAACTTTTCAAGTGCAATTCTTGCAACTTCTCTTCGAATCGGATCAAAGCTGGAAAGGATAACTGCTTCCGGCGTATCATCAATGATCAGATCTACTCCTGTCATCGTTTCAAGTGTACGAATATTTCGTCCTTCCCTACCGATGATACGGCCTTTCATCTCATCATTCGGAAGCTGTACAACAGAGATTGTGGTTTCAGCAACGTGATCCGCAGCACATTTCTGAATTGCAGTAACTACATAGTCCTTTGCCTTCTTGTTGACTTCTTCCTTCGCCTGCGCTTCCATTTCCTTGATCATCTTCGCAGTGTCAATCTTCACATCTTCTTCCACGGTCTTTAAGAGGTATTCTTTTGCCTGTTCAGAGGTTAATCCTGAAATTCTTTCCAGTTCCTGTACGCGCTGTTCGTTGAGCTTTGCTATCTCAACTTTCTGCTTCTTCAAATCTTCTTCTTTGGCACGGAAACTTGCCTCACGCTTTTCAATCGCTTCGAGTTTCTTGTCCAGATTTTCTTCCTTCTGCACAATACGACGCTCGTTACGCTGAATTTCATTTCTACGCTCTTTGATCTCCTTGTCGATCTCATTCTTGGAACGAATGGTTTCTTCTTTGATCTCAAGCATAGCTTCGCGCTTCTTGTCTTCGGCATTTTTCACGGCCTCGTCGATGATGCCTCTGGCCTGCTCTTCTGCATTTCCAATCTTGGTATTTGCTACCTTCTTGTGATATTCAGTCGAGATAAACCATACAGCAACCGCAGTAATTATAAGTGTGATAACAACAGCAATAATTACTTGTGGCACAGGAGCACCTCCTTTATTAAGTTTTCATTGTACATATAACAAAAAGAAATATTAGTCTTCCATGTCATACTTCTACAACATTATAATTTTATCCTTTTTGCTTAAATATGTCAAGCAATACGTGCTTTCATTGTTTACTTTTCATAGCATGCAGCACATCATTGCTCCGAAAGCCCCTGCGCATCAGATACTGGTAAACACGTGTAAATTCTTTTTGGTCAGAATTTTGCGCGTCAAACTTTTTCTTTTCCAGCAGACGTATGATCTGCTCCTGTTCGTCCCCCTCATAACATTCCTCAAGGGCACGATCAATCACTTCTCCAGGAACTCCTTTTCCATACAGTTTTACTTTCAGCTGATAGCGGCTCATACGATCCTGACGATAATTGATATAGGTACATGCATAGCGGTAATCATCGACATAATGAAAAGATTTCACATATTCAAGTGCAAGATCAATACACGCCTGCGGATATCCGCCCTGTTTCAGTTTCTCCCGCAGCTGCTGCTCTGTACGGTCCATCTGTTCCAGCAGATGCATGGTTCTTCTCTTTGCACGCTTTCCCACCACTTCATAAATCAGCTGATGCTCCTCTTCATCCGAAAGTGTGCTTCCTTCCCGCATCCGAAACTGTTTTGCCTCTCCCCGGTAAAGAACAAGCTCCGTTCCATTATCCAGATGGAAACGAAGCCTGCCCTTTCCCAGAGTCGTACACTCTGTCACTGTAACCATATCTTATTCATTCTTGCTTTCCGCATCTGCAGATACCGGAGTCTCTTCTTCGCCTTCCGGGGTCTCATCCTCCTGTGCAAAATAATGTTCACGCACCATTTCCTCGATCATCTTACAGAATTCCGGATTTTCACGCAGATACGTTTTTGCATTTTCACGTCCCTGTCCGATCTTGTCTCCTTCATAAGCATACCATGCACCGGATTTGCTGATAATTCCGACATTTGCTGCCAGATCCAGAATATCTCCCTCTTTGGAAATGCCCTTTCCAAACATGATATCAAACTCTGCTTCACGGAATGGCGGTGCTACTTTATTTTTTACGACTTTGACACGGGTATGGTTACCAATGACTTCTCCTGCCTGCTTCAGCTGTTCTACACGGCGCACGTCCAGACGGACAGAAGAATAAAACTTAAGTGCACGGCCACCGGTCGTCGTCTCCGGATTTCCAAACATAACACCAACTTTTTCACGGAGCTGGTTGATAAAGATTACAATGCAGTTTGACTTGCTGATCACACCGGTCAGCTTACGAAGCGCCTGACTCATCAGACGTGCCTGCAGGCCCACATGGGAATCTCCCATATCTCCGTCAATTTCCGCCTTTGGCACAAGAGCTGCTACCGAATCGACAATTACAATATCGACGGCTCCGGAACGCACCATGGTCTCGGTGATCTCAAGTGCCTGCTCTCCGCAGTCCGGCTGGGAAATATAGAGATTGTCAATATCAACACCGATATTCTTTGCATAGACAGGATCAAGCGCATGCTCTGCGTCAATGAATCCGGCAATTCCGCCCTGCTTCTGCACCTCTGCCACACAGTGCAGTGCAACGGTAGTCTTACCACTGGACTCCGGTCCGTAAATCTCAATGATACGTCCTTTCGGAAGTCCTCCGAGTCCCAATGCAATATCCAGACTGAGGGATCCTGTAGGAACCGTTTCCACGTTCATATTTGCGGAATTGTCCCCCAGCTTCATCACAGATCCTTTGCCATACTGTCTCTCGATCTGTGCGATTGCCGCATCCAGTGCTTTTAATTTATCGTCCTTTGCCATAATATTCTCCTTCTTATCGAACTTATGTTCGTATCTATGTTCTAATAGTAGTATATTTTGTTTGTATTGTCAATGCGAAATTTTAAATGGGGAAATAAAAAAAGACAGTCGCCCTGCAACTGCCTTTTATTATACGTTGTATCCTGCTACGCGTCAAGAAGTGTTTTCAGGTAATCCTCAATCGCATCCTGCGTCTGTAACCCTACCATCTTCTTCTGAAACATTCCATCTTTCATGAATACCAGCGTAGGAATACTCACAATCTGGTAATTTAATGCAAGCTGTGGCTGCTCGTCCACATTTACTTTGCATACTTTCACCTGATCTCCCATCGATTCTGCAACTGCATCCACAACCGGTGACTGCATCTGACAAGGGCCACACCAGGATGCCCAGAAATCAATCACGACCGGCACCTTTGCACCGACTACTTCTGCTTCAAAGTTTTCTTTTGTAATTGTTACAACTCCCATGATCTTTCCTCCTTTGATTAATTCTTACTGAACTCGGATAATACGAGTCCTTCGTTTCGGTCAAGTGTCATGCCGACACTCCATGCATTGACAAATAAAAGAAGCGGATTTCCCTTCATATCAATAACTTTCTTCATATCTGAAGTACCAGTCAGCGCGTCCACATCCACTTCATCCTTGTTCTCGATCCAGCGGATATGTTCATATGGAAGATTCTCCAGACGGATCTCCACATTATACTCGTTTTCCAGACGGAACCGGAGTACATCAAACTGCAGCACACCAACTACTCCTACTATGATTTCCTCCATACCGCCTTTGTATTCCTGGAAAATCTGGATGGCACCTTCCTGTGCAATCTGTGTTACTCCTTTTACAAACTGCTTGCGCTTCATGGAGTCGATCAGACGTACACGTGCAAAATGTTCCGGCGCAAATGTCGGGATTCCCTCAAACTGAAACTTGTCCTTTGCCGTCGTGAGGGTGTCCCCGATAGAGAAAATGCCGGGATCAAAGATACCAATAATATCTCCCGCATATGCTTCTTCTACCATTTTACGCTCGTCTGCCATCATCTGCTGCGGCTGGGAAAGCTTGATCTGTTTGTTTCCCTGCACATGGAATACTTCCATGCCCGCCGTAAACTTACCGGAACAGATACGCATAAACGCAATACGGTCCCTGTGATTTTTATTCATATTTGCCTGAATCTTAAAGACAAACGCAGAAAAATCTTCCTGAAACGGATCAATCATTCCGATGTCTGATTTCCGGGCCATTGGCGCATAAGTCATCTTCAGGAAATGCTGCAGAAAAGTTTCCACACCAAAATTGGTCAGGGCAGAACCGAAAAATACCGGGGAAAGTTCTCCCTTTGTCACAAGTTCCATATCAAATTCCGCACTGGCACCGTCAAGAAGTTCGATTTCGTCATCCAAAATTGATTTTTTCTCCTCACCAATCTCGTCGATCAGTGCCGGATCATCGATATCAATAATCTTTTCGGAACCTTCTTTTGTTCCCTTTAATGTATCGGCAAATGTCATAACTTTTCTGGTATGACGGTCATATACACCTTTGAATTCTTTTCCGGAACCGATCGGCCAGTTGACCGGATACGTTGCGATTCCCAGTTCATTTTCAATATCATCAAGAAGCTCAAACGTATCATTTGCATCACGGTCCATCTTATTGATAAATGTAAAAATCGGAATATGGCGCATTACGCATACCTTAAACAGCTTACGTGTCTGCGCCTCTACTCCTTTGCTTGCATCAATCACCATGACTGCGGAATCCGCCGCCATAAGTGTACGGTAAGTATCCTCCGAGAAATCCTGATGTCCCGGGGTATCCAGAATATTGATACAGTATCCGTCATAGTTAAACTGCAGCACCGACGAGGTGACCGAAATACCTCTCTGCTTCTCGATCTCCATCCAGTCAGACACCGCATGTCTTGCTGTTGCCTTTCCTTTTACGGAACCGGCAAGATTGATGGCTCCTCCGTAAAGCAGGAACTTCTCCGTCAGAGTCGTCTTACCTGCATCCGGATGGGAAATGATAGCGAATGTACGCCGTTTTTCTATTTCTTTTCTTAAGTCACTCACAGTATATCCTCCAAACCAATTGCACACTGTACCTCATTTTATACTAAAAACTATGTATTTGCAAGTGCTACTGGATGGGAGTGATCACGATCTTATCTGCGGATACTCCGGTCTTACGCTTTACAATATCTTCGACCTGCGCCCGCTTGGCATCGGTTGCCTCCCCCATATTAAGAACCACATCACAGCCGTCATCATTCATACTGACAACCACATCCGTAAACCCTTTTGCCTCCAGCATCATTTCTGCATTGGACTCTTTCTCCGCAATATCCGTCAGTGTAATCATTTCATTGACCGCATCTTTCTTTTTGGACTCATCCAAAGAATCATTGTCAATGATTGCCTGCAGGGTTTCTTTATTTTTGGAACGCACCTGTTCCCGGTTAAGTTTCACTTTTGCCGCATAGTCGGAATCCCCGCTTGTCACAGAGGTAAGTACCGTCTCTCCCGGATTTTCCACATCTTCCGTCGATGCATCCGCCAGATCTTCCTTGCTGCTTGTGATATCCAGATCCTCCCCGGTTTCATAATCTTTATCCGCCTGGTCACTTACGGCACCCTGATTCATATTAGCTACCGTCTCGGCATCTTTGATATCAGCGCCCTTTTTGTCATAAGTAACATAACCGGCCACCGCAATCAGCACCGCCAGCGTTGTAATAACAATCTGATTTTTATGCACTCTTTTTTTCACGTCTATTCCTCCTGTACCGACATTTTAACTACTACTACCTTATGCGCTTCCACCGGAAATAATGACATTACCGCGTTGGAAATTTCTGTAACGGTCTTTGCATTTCCTCCACCCTGTGCCACAACCACAACCCCTTCAATTTTCGGCATCTGCCTGCAGATCACATAGGGCTGTCTGGTATCACCGGTATCGTACACCACCGTTGTCTCTTCCTTTTTGTTTCCATCTTTTGTCACATTTTTATCCAGCTGGTCGGTTCCCTCATCGGAAAATGTCAGCATTACACGGGTTTTTCCCACCCCGTCCATGTGTTCAAGCAGCTCCTTCAGCTGCTGCTGCAGCTGCTCTTTATAGGAATCTTCCGTCTGCAGCTGCTGCTCCTTTTGTTCCTGCGTCTGTGTTTCTTTCTGGCTTTGTTTTGCCCCCGTCGGCATCGCAACGATCATTACCATCACCCCAAGCAGAATCAGTACAACGAAATCCGATTTATTCCTCTTTTTGATCCACTTTCCCAAGATACTGTTCAAAAATATTCTCTCCCTTCTCCTGATATTCTATGCTTTCCATCTGCTCGACAATCTCATGCAGCTGCTGCCTTGCCTCTTCTTTTTTCATTCCTCCCACATAGACCAAAAGCGGCTGTGCCAGCACGGTGATCACGAGCACGCTGACAAAAAAATGAAAATATTTCTGATAGGTTTCCTTTGGTGTCAGATATGACAACAGATAAAAAATCAGCATCAGCACGAAATAATTTTTCACAAATGTAAGTACAACTTCCATGTTCTCCTCCCTTCTCAATAGATGAAACTGGTGGAAACACTGATCATGGATATGGTAATAAAAAATAAAAGCAGCGCATCCAGCTGTATGGTACAAAAAAGCGCGCATCCCCTGGCAGCGGCCTGCACACACTGCGCAATCCGGCTGTCTGCGACCGGTGCCAAAAATGCAGCGGTCAGGCGGTACATCACAGAAAAACAGAAAGATTTCAGCAGCGGTGTCATCCCGATTACAAGAAGAAGGATAAGGGAAGCCGCGCCAATGCTGTTTTTTATGAGGATTCCGCTTCCGAGCAGGATCTCTGCTGCGGAACCGAAGGTATTTCCTACTCCGGGAACCGCGGATATACTGTTAAAAATACTGTTTGTGGAAAGCCTGTCTCTTGCAGGTACAATCAGAGACTGTACAACACCGATTCCCATAACGGCAGTCAGCCCACCTTTTAAGACCAGTCGTATTCCGTCTTCGAACAGCTGCGCCATCTTTCCAAGTTTTGTTTCCTCAAACAGGTTATCCATCAGAAGAAGCAGCACAAACACATGAACCCCCGGCAGAAAAATAAATTTCATTCCCAGTTCCAGCAGATACATCAGTCCGAATGCCAGCTGATAAAAGGAACCCGCAGATGCCGCATTGCCGGAGCAAAACAGCGTTGCCGCATACAAAGGCACAAATGCGGTCATAAATGCCACCAGACGGTCAATCCCCTGATCTACCACCTCTGAGATCAGGGCAAATGATTGCAGCAACAACAGAACCACCCCAAGATAAACAATAAAAAAGCTCATCTGCGAAACATACCCCTGTCGCGTCATCATCACTTTTCCGTACAGCGCAAATAAAAGTCCTATGGCAAACATCTGCAAAAACATTGGCTTTGCAGCCGTGATTTCATAAAAAAATAAATCTGCAATATATTCACAGATCATTCCCGCATCCAGTCCGTTGGTTCCTTCCGTCACCAGTTTATTCACCATTTTTTCAAAATCCATCTTTTCCGGCAGATCCTGCGTCTGTGCATTGATATCCGTAAAATCAAGTTCTTTTATGATCTCATCCGCCTCGGTCGCCATCACATTTTGCGGCTGTAAAAAAATCATCCATACGAACAAAACAGACCAGAACAAAATTTTAGCTATTTTTTTCATTTCTACCCCCCGGTCATCTGTTCGATCAGCCGCAACAAAACCCACAATTCCGGAATGGACAAAGCAACGATCGATAATTTTGCAAACAGTTCAATCTGTCCTGCGACAGATCCATATCCCGCTTCCCGGCAGACCGATGCGGAAAAATCGGCAACATATGTAATTCCAAGCATCTTTAACAGTGCTTTCAAAAGTGCCGGATCTACCGGAAGCGTGTCCATCAGTTCCCGTAAAAAATCCAGGATAAACGAAATTCTTGACAGTGTGTATCCGAAAATCAAAACCGATGCTGCAATTCCCACAAGCAACGCCAGCTCTCCCTTTTCTTTTTTCAGCAAAAGAGCCAGAAAAACCGCAGCAATTCCGATCATTCCTATCTTTATCATAGACATCACATACGAAACAGGGTTTCCATCGTTGTAAACAGTTCACTGATACAAGGCACGATCCAGAACAACACTATTATCAGACCTGCCAGGCTCAGCAGAAATGCCTGTTCCTCCCTTCCACTATGCTTGAGAATCTGGCTGAGTACTGCCACAACAATTCCAAGCGCTGCAATTTTAAAAATAATTGTTACACTCATACACTCAAGGTTCCCTTCCTACGCCTTTACACCAGAAGAATGATCATAACCACGCCGGTCAGCATTCCAACAGGCAGATACACCCGCTGTTTTTTAAAAAATTCCAATCGTGACTCTGCCAGAAATTTTTCCATCCGTTTTCTGCAGATTTCATTGTATCGCAGATTCTCTGCACTGCTTTCGCCATAAAATGCTCCCGCGGCAGACGTAAGGATTTCCCAGCCCTCCTGCCCGATCTGCAGTTCTCTTTTGTGCTTCTGCAGACAATCCTGCCAGATTTTCTGCCCGCTTGGATTCTGATGGTTGCGCATACATACACAGACCTCATCCAGAAATGCCTGCATGGACGCATCTGCCGTTTCATAAAAAGACAAAAAATCGTACAACCGCACGTGTTCCTGTTCCAGTGCATATCCCCAGCGCACAAACAGGCGTATCCATTCCCCCGCCATCCGCTGTCTTGCTTTTTCCCCCTCTGCCCATTTGTACAAAAATCCGGCACACCCTGCCAGTATCAGGACGGTTCCGAAAATCCTTGCCACAATGGATTTCCTCCTCCCTCATATACGGTGAGAATCCGGCGCCCGTCCGGTTTTCTCTGCAGACCAATGAGCCGCATCTGTGAGCGGATCAGATCCAGTCCGCCCATCTGCAGGCGGTGCAAAACCTCTAAGACACTGCCGGCATGTATGGTTCCAAGGATCGATACCCCGCACCGGGCACAGTCTGCCACCGCAGCAAAGTCCTCCGGAAGTCCCAGTTCGTCCACTGCAATGATCTGCGGGGACATGGAACGAAGCAGCATATGGATTCCATGTTCCTTCGGACAATTGTCCAGCACATCCGTGCGGGGGCCCAGATCGTTTTGCGGAATTCCCCGGTAACATGCGGCAATTTCCGACCGTTCATCGACTACCCCGACCTTTTTCCCGGCACGCAGGTGATTTCCTTTCGAAAGCAGCCGGATACAATCCCTTAAATAGGTTGTTTTTCCGACCCCCGGCGGTGCAAAGAAAAACGTATGATATACGTTCTCTCCGCAATACAGCCATGGAATCAGTACCGATGCACACCCCTTTTTTTCGTGAGCCAGACGGATATTTAAACCGCTGATACAGCTTAACAGCTTCATACAGCTTGAGGTTCCGTGTTTCTCATAGCTTGCCCGCCCGGAAACCCCGATCCTGTGCCCGCCTTCCAGCGTAAAATACCCCTGTCGCAGTTCTTCTTCCAGTGCATACACGGAATATCCACTCAGATAATTCAGTACCTCCCGCATATGTGCTTCCGTGAGCAGCCCAATCTCTTTTTCTTTCTCATCCGCATATAAAATTTCCAGCGGTTGTCCGACCCGAAGCCGGATTTCTTCTGCCCCGCACAACGTTTCTGCTTCCATCTGCGTTCGAAAATCTACCGGAAGATATTCTGTAATCTCCATTCTGTCACTTCCTCCATGTTTCTTTCCATAAAAAATGAGCCATAAGGACAAATCCCTATGACTCATTTATATGTTTTATATGTGATTTTAGAACATCCGATTTACATACGGTCCGGTGCGGAAAAACCAAGCACATCGATACAGGTCTCAAGAATATTTTTGGTCAGTACCAAAAGACCGATATAAGAAGCCTGTACCTTAAAATCTTCCTCGGAAAGAATCTTTGTCTCATGATAAAATCCGTTGAATGCATTGGCCAGTTCATAAATATATGCACAGATCTTGTGCGGTGCTTTCTCCTCATATGCATTTTCCATCATGGCATTGAAACGTGACAATACAAGCATCAGGTTCTTCTCACTTGCAGAATGTGCCCCAAGAATCGGTGCATCCGGCAGCGAATTTTTTGCAGTGTATTTCTTTAAAATGGATTTAATACGCACAATCGTATATAAAATATACGGTCCTGTATTCCCTTCAAAAGAAGTAAAACGCTCAATATCAAAACAGTAGTCCTTGCTTGCCTGATTGGACAGATCTCCGTATTTGACTGCCGCCAGAGCAACCGTTTTTGCAGTCTGCTTTGCCTCTTCCTCGGAAATATCGAGGTTTTCCTTTTCTTTCTGGTTCTCTGTAATCTTTTTGAGCATCTCCTCATTGATCTCATCAAGCAGATATTCCAGACGCATAACGCCGCCATCTCTTGTCTTAAACGGTTTGCCGTCTTTTCCGTTCATGGTACCGAATCCGATATGGGTCAGTTCCACATCCGGTCCGACGAGTCCGGTCTTTCTTGCACAGCGGAATACCTGTACGAAATGCATGCTCTGACGCTGATCCGTCAGGTAAATAATGGCATCCGGGTTGTAATCCTGCATACGCATCACAATCGTAGCAAGATCTGTCGTACTGTATAAGGAAGCTCCGTCTGACTTTAAAATGATACATGGCGGAATCTCTTTTGTATCCGTATCCTCTTTGACATCCACAACCAGGGCCCCTTCGCTCATGTAGGCAAAGCCCTTGTCCTTCATCATCTGTACCATATCCGGAATATACGGCTGTGCATCCGACTCTCCCTTCCAGAGTTCAAAGGAGACATTCAGATTATCATAGTTCTTCTTTAAATCTGTCACGGAAACATCCAGAATGTGTGCAAGAAGTGCACGGTATCCCCGTCTGCCGGCCTGCAGCTGGCTGGTTGCCTCCATGGCAGCCTCACGGAACGCTTCGTCTTCCTTACTCTTTTTGCTGGCAGTCGGATAGATATCCTCCAGTTCGGAAATGGTAAACGGCGCCTCTTTCGGATATTCTCCGGTATAGCTTTCATCATAGTATACCAGATCCGGCTTACGCTCTTTTAATTCTACAATGATCAGTCCCATCTGCAGACCCCAGTCTCCCAGATGCACATCACCGATCATGTGATGTCCCATAAATTTGCCGATCCGCTTGATACTCTCTCCAATGACAGCAGAGCGCAGATGTCCGACATGCAATGGCTTGGCAACATTGGCCCCGCCGTAATCTACAATAATGGTCTTCGGATGTGCCGCTTTGTCACAGCCAAATCTTCCCTCATCTGCTTTCATATCGCTGACATATTTCGCCAGATAGGCAGGACTTACTTTCATATTGATAAATCCCGGTTTTACAGACTCTACGCTCTCAAACAGTTCGTTTTCTGCCAGCGCCTGCGCAATTTTATCCGAAATCATGAATGGTGCACACTTGTACTCCTTTGCCGCAGCCATTGCTCCGTTACACTGGTATTCACACAGGTCCGGACGATTGGAAAGTGTAACTTTCCCGTATTTTGCATCATATCCCTGACCGGTAAATGCATTTGTCACCTGCTCGGTGATCAGATCTATTAATGTCTTCATCCTAGGGTTCTCCTCTTTTTTTACTACAGATTATTGTATACATCATAGAGGAAAAAGTCAAACGCTTCTTCGTATCTGACATTTTTCTTCATACAAAAACGGCTGCCACATTACGCGGCAGCCGTCTCCACTTTTATCAGTTCTATCCGTTATTGTCTAATTGTTCTTTCCGGAAAGGTACTCATCAATACCCTTTGCAGCTGCCTTACCTGCTCCCATTGCAAGGATAACGGTAGCGGCACCTGTTACGGCATCTCCACCTGCATAAACACCGTCTTTGCTTGTTGCACCGGTATCTTCGGTTGCAACGATACACTTGCGGCGGTTTGTCTCAAGCCCCTTGGTTGTGGAAGAAATGAGTGGGTTTGGAGAGGTACCGAGTGACATGATCACGGTATCACAATCCATCTCATACTCAGAACCAGGAATCTCCACCGGACTTCTTCTTCCGGACGCATCCGGCTCACCGAGTTCCATCTTGATGATGCGCACACCCTTTACCCAGCCATTCTCATCGACAAGAATTTCCGTCGGATTCTGCAACAGATCAAAAATGATTCCCTCTTCTTTTGCGTGATGTACTTCTTCCTTACGCGCTGGAAGTTCTTCCTCACCACGACGGTATACAATATGTACCTCTGCGCCGAGACGGAGTGCGGTTCTTGCAGCATCCATGGCTACATTACCACCACCGACAACGACAACTTTCTTTCCATGGGAAATCGGGGTTTCATATTCTTCCTCAAATGCTTTCATGAGGTTGTTTCTTGTCAGGAATTCGTTTGCAGAGAATACTCCGTTTGCCTGCTCGCCAGGGATTCCCATGAAACGTGGAAGTCCTGCTCCGGAACCGATAAATACAGCCTCAAAGCCTTCCTTTTCCATCAGCTCATCGATCTTTACGGATTTACCGATGACAACGTTGGTCTCGATATCCACACCGAGTGCTTTTACGTTTTCTACCTCGGCTGCTACAACCTTGTCCTTTGGAAGACGGAACTCCGGAATACCGTAGCTTAACACACCACCGGCACGATGCAGTGCTTCAAAAATGGTCACATCGTAGCCAAGCTTTGCCAGATCTCCGGCACAGGTCAGACCTGCAGGGCCGGAACCGATCACTGCTACTTTGTGTCCGTTTAACTTCTCTGCTTTCTTTGGCTTGATACCGTGCTCGCGTGCCCAGTCTGCAACGAAACGCTCTAATTTACCGATGGCAACCGGATCACCCTTGAAACCGCGGATACATTTACCTTCACACTGGCTCTCCTGTGGGCAGACACGTCCACAGACAGCCGGAAGTGCGGAAGACTCGGAGATAATATGATAAGCCTCCTCAAAATTGCGCTCCTTGACCTGTGCGATAAATGCCGGAATATTGATAGAAACCGGACATCCCTTCATACACTGTGCGTTTTTACAATTTAAGCAACGGGAAGCCTCTGCAACTGCCTCTTCCTCGTTGTATCCATAACATACTTCCTCAAAATTCGTAGCACGAACCTTTGGTTCCTGCTCACGAACCGGTACTCTGACTAATCCTTCCATTACTTGTCACCTCCGCAATGGCCGCATCCACCGTGATGGGTAGCGCCCTCTTCATATGCGAGCTTTGCTCTGCCTTCTTCTGTCTTATACTGCTGCTGACGCTTCATTGCCTGATCAAAGTCAACGAGATGTCCGTCGAACTCCGGTCCGTCAACACATGCGAATTTTACTTCACCGCCAACCATCAGACGGCATGCTCCACACATACCGGTTCCGTCTACCATGATCGGGTTCATGGATACAACGGTAGGAATCTCAAGCTTCTTGGTAAGGATTGTAACGAATTTCATCATGATCATCGGTCCGATTGCGACACATACGTCATAATGTTTTCCCTCATCGATCAATGCCTGTAACTGCTGACAGCCATTTCCGTGAAATCCGTAAGTACCGTCATCCGTACATACATATACATTTCCGGCTACTGCCTTCATCTCATCCATATAAAAAAGCAGATCCTTGGTACGGGAACCCATGATCACGTCTGCATCAATTCCATGCTCATGCAGCCATTTTACCTGTGGGTATACCGGTGCGGTTCCCAGACCTCCTGCGATAAATACAATTTTCTTTTTTCTGGTCTCCTCAAGGTTCTCCTCCTCACAGAGTTCGGACGGACATCCCAAAGGGCCAACGAAATCTTCGAGAGCATCGCCCTCATTTAAGGCCATCATACGCTCGGTTCCTGCGCCAATCGTCTGTACCACGATGGTGACAGTCTCCTTCTCTCTGTCATAGTCACAGATCGTAAGCGGAATACGCTCTCCTACTTCATCTGTCTTTGCAATGATAAACTGTCCCGGCAGACACTCATTGGCCACACGCGGTGCCTTGATGTCCATCAGGATAATGTTATCTGCCAATGTTTCTTTTCGAACAATCGGGTACATAAACTGCCTCCTGTATGTAATAAATTTAATCTAATCCCTGTTCTCTTTTTCTGCTGAATACAAAAAGAGGTGCATAACACACCTCTTTATTGTATATGACTTCTTCACTTTTCGCAACGACTTTTTACGAAAAATATACAAGCTCATCTTCCGGTTTCTGGGCTTTTTCGATGGAAACCGGGTAAAGAACCGGTCCTTTTCCCTTATATTCCCGTGCAAATTCGACACGGATCTCTGCCGTAATTGTAATCCATGACTTGTGCGGAAGTTCCTCTTCCCTGTCATATTTACATTTGAAACCGATAAATGTCACATCCTCAATGCAGCAGGTCATCGCAAACCGTCCCGGAACAAACACGCCTTTCTTGAGTTTATCCGGATTATATACCAGAGCCAGGAATTTTACTTTCTTGCGATCGTATTTCTTATAATTTTCCATGGCATCCATATACCAGATCGCATAGTCCGCATCGGTCAGCTCAATCACATCCTGATTGATATCAAACGGTAATTCCTCCGGGCGCTCATCAATCGTTCCGTCCTTGCGCTCATAGACGATCTGTGCTTTCCGGTTGATGTTCTTAATGGTACGGCGCAGATGTCCGCGGTCAGTATCATCATCTGTACGGTTAAAAATAACCACATCACTGGAAAAAACCTGTTCCTGCATCATTGCACGCATATTATTCATATACAGATCATACGTCGTGGAATCTACGGTTGCCAGTGACTGTACAATCACCCAGCCCTCCGGCATTTTTGCCTCAAGCAGCTTGTCCATCCCCCAGGTGCCGTTGTACTCGATAAAAATTTGTTCCGGCTGATAGGTGTCCTGGATTTCCTGCAGTTTTGCAGGCGTAAAATCCTCTTCCTCTTCGACCGTTACCAGCTTGAAGTTGATGGTTGCCAGTTTTGCTTCGTCATATTCTTTCTCGCCGTCTTCGCACATGATGATAATTCCTTTCGAACCATCACCGAAGTTATTCTCAAACAGCGTTTCTTCTACGAGAGTTGTTTTTCCGCTGTCCATAAATCCTGTAAATAAATATACCGGAATATCCTGTGCCATAATTGCTCTCCTTACATTTTTATTGGGGTTTACAGCATTTTAAAGACCAAATGTCTTCAGTAATTCATCCTCATGAATCTCCGTTCCGATTACCACGATACGTCCGGTGTAATCCGGCTCACCCTCACGGATCTCATACTCGCCCGGAACCATATCAAAGTACAGCCAGGTACCATCGGTACTCTCCACCATACCTTTGGAGCGGAGGATATTGTCAGAATCGACAAACTTCTTAAGTACTTCCTCAAGTTTTGCACGCTCGAATTTGTGCGGTGTCTCCTTGCCCCAGCTGGTAAATACATCATCTGCATGATGATGGTGATGGTGCTCATGGTCATGGCAGCCACAGGTACAGTTTTCATCATGCTCATGGTCATGATCGTGATGATGCTCATGTTCTTCGTGGTCATGGTCATGATGATGCTCATGTTCTTCGTGGTCATGGTCATGATGATGGTGCTCATGCTCATGTTCTGCCTCTTCCTTTGCATGATGTGCCTCGGCAAGAGCCTTCATCTCCAGATTATCCTGTCCTTCCATTACCTTAAGAATCTGTTCTCCGGATAATTTTGCCCAGTCTGTTGTAATAATGGCAGCCTTTGGATTCAGTTCCTGAATTTTATTGACACAAAACTCCAGCTGTTCCGGTGTTGCATTCTGGCTGCGGCTTAAAATGACAGTTGTCGCATACTCGATCTGGTTGTTGAAAAACTCACCGAACGCCTTCATCTGCTTGCTCGCCTTAAGCGCGTTTACAACCGTTACCAGTGCGTTTAATTTTACATCCTGCTCTTTTTCAATATCAATCACGGACTTCATAACATCGGAAAGCTTACCGACTCCGGATGGCTCAATCAAAATACGGTCCGGATGATACTTGGTGATGACTTCATTTAAGTTCTTTCCGAAATCACCAACTAAAGAACAGCAGATGCATCCGGAATTCATCTCTGTAATCTGGATTCCTGCATCCTTTAAAAAACCACCGTCAATGCCGACCTCACCAAATTCATTCTCGATAAGGACAATCTTTTCCCCGGTAAATGCCTCATCTATCATCTTTTTGATAAAAGTTGTTTTTCCGGCTCCTAAGAATCCGGAGATAATATCTATTTTTGTCATGATAATCCACTCCTTTTTGTTTTTTCAAAATCTATTCTATTTTACTCGTTTTTTTATAATAATGCAAGTTGTGACACAGCTGGTCTAATAATGCATATGATAAAGTTTTTCATACACACCGCCCCGTGCCAGCAGTTCTTCATGGGAACCGGATTCCGCAATCCCGTCTTCTGTCAGAACCAGAATTTTTTGTGCATTCTGGATCGTTGTCAGACGGTGGGCGATCACAAATGTCGTACGGTTCTTTGCCAGTTTCTCCAATGATTCCTGTACGACCCTCTCACTCTCGTTATCCAGTGCGGAAGTTGCCTCATCAAAGATCAGAACCGGTGGATTTTTCAAAAAGACACGGGCTATGGAAAGCCGCTGCTTCTGTCCTCCGGAGAGTTTGATTCCACGCTGTCCGATATCTGTATCATATCCATCGGGAAATGCCATGATAAATTCGTGGGCATTGGCATTTTTTGCAGCGGCAATCACTTCTTCCCTTGTCGCATCTGGCTTTCCATATCGTATATTTTCAAAAATTGTTCCCGCAAACAGGTATACATCCTGCTGCACCATTCCGATGTGGTCACGCAGGCTCTTTAACGTCACCTTACGGACATCTTTCCCATCCACACGGATACATCCCCCGGTTACATCATAGAATCGCGGAATCAGGGAACAAAGCGTTGTCTTTCCGGCACCGGATGATCCCACCAGTGCCATATATGACCCTGCAGGCACATGCAGATTGATCCGGTTAAGCACCTTCTCCTGATTGTCTTTGTACTGAAAAGAAACATTTTCAAAATCAATGGTTCCTTTCACATCGGTCAGTGCTACCGCATCTTTTGCATCCTGGATTTCCGGTTCAATATTCATAATTTCCTGAAACCGTTCAAATCCCGTATAGCCATTCTGAAACTGCTCGGTAAAGTCCACCAGTGTCCGGATTGGATCCGTAAATACCCCAATATACAGCAAAAACGTAACCAGATCATTGACCGTGACCATTCCCTTTGCAATGAGAACCCCTCCGGCAAGGATGACATTTACCTGAATCAGTGTTGTAAAAACGCCAACCCCGGCCTGAAAACTGCCCATGTAATGATAACTGTTCTTCTTTGCCGCAAGAAATCCGTCATTTCCATGACGAAATTTTTCGTTTTCAATCGCCTCATTGGCAAACGATTTCACCACACGGATGCCTGACAGATTATCCTCGATCTGTTCATTAATCTCGGCAATTTTAATACGGTTCTGCTGAAAAGCCCGGCGCATCCGCTTATTTAACACAAATGCAAATACAAACATAACCGGAAGCACTGCAAACGCGGCAAGCGCAAGCCATCCATTAATGTTGAGCAGGATCACAAACGCTCCCACTATCTTTAATACCGACAGGATAATATTCTCCGGGCCATGGTGCAGCAGTTCTGTAATATCAAATAAATCTGCCGTCACACGGCTCATCAGCTGTCCGACTTTTGCATCATCATAAAAGGAAAAAGACAGCTTCTGCAGATGCCCAAACAATTCGGCCCGCATGTCATATTCCATTTTTGCCCCCATCACATGTCCATAATTTCCGATAAAAAACCGGCTGTAACAGTCCAATGCCAGAAGCACAAACAATCCGATGCCAATCAAAAAAAGTTTCCGCAACATCATCTGAGGCTGCTGATAAATCAGAGTCGATGTCACATACCGCACAACCAGTGGAATAGTCAGTGCCACTGCCGCAGAAAGTGTCGCAAATAACATGTCTGCCGCAAAAACTGCCCGGTAGGGTTTGTAATAGCTTATCATTTTTTTCAGATTTTGATTCATGGTTCACCTCATCCTGATCATTTCTGCAAAAAAGCACCCCGCGAGTTGTCCCGCGGGGTTAAATACATTAGTTGTATTTTCTTTTTCTAGCAGCTTCAGATTTCTTCTTACGCTTTACGCTTGGCTTCTCGTAATGCTCTCTCTTACGAATCTCCTGCTGGATACCAGCCTTCGCACAGTTTCTCTTGAAACGGCGTAATGCGCTATCTAAAGTCTCATTCTCTTTTACGATTACACTAGACATTCTTTCCTAACCTCCCTCCAGTTGCGATATTGTGCATCAACTGTAAGGTAATCTTAATTGCACTATCGATTATTTTAACAAAATATCCTGATTTGTCAATAGTTTTTCCGAAATTTGCATAGTTTTTTTCTTCCACATGCTTAAAGCTTTGTAAACACGGAAGTTTCTTTCTTCAATCCCTCTGCAATCGCAAAGTTCTCATCCATCTTCTTGGAAATTTTATCCATATCGGATACAAGAACCTGTGTGCTGTCCGCTGCTGAAACGACTCCACTGACACCTTCCTCGATCGCATGGGAAATCGTATTTACGGAATTTGCAATCTCATCCATGGAATTCTGTAAAGAATCCGTCTTTGCCTCGAAATCTGCCATGACACCTTCGATAAATGTTGCCTTGTCATGATATGCGCCACCGGATTCCACAAATTTCTGGAATTCCGGCAGGATTTTTTCATTCATGTACTCTACCAGTCCATTTGCATTGTCTGCAAGATTATGTACTGCAGTTATGACAATGGCATTGATGCTCTGGATATTGTTAGCCGCTTCCTGACTGGCGGCTGCCAGCTGGCTGATTTCGGAGGCAACCACTGCAAATCCTTTTCCTGCATCCCCGGCACGGGCAGCCTCAATGGATGCGTTTAATGCCAGCAGGTTTGTCTGGCTTGCAATATTTAAGATGTCGTTTGTCAGATTGTCTACCTGATTGACACTGTTGCTGTCCTCAATTGCCTGACTCAGCACGGAAACAATGTCATTTACTTTCGCACCCGTTGTATCCATATTTTCACGCGCAGCATGTTCCATTGCCTCTGCATGCTCTTTCATTTCTTTGGTATACTGATTGATTTCAATCGTTTTCTCTGCAATTGACTTGACTTCACCGGCAACCGATTCGGTATTTTCATTAATCCGTGAAGCATTGTCGGAAATATCCTGCATCGTTGCAGAAAGTTCTTCCGTCAGTGCGGACAGATCGGATACACTTCCGTTGGAAGTCTGCACACTCTCACGCACTTCATTTACAACACCCTCAAGATCCCTGGAATTGCTGCTGATCATCCGGAAAATTTCCTGCAGCTTTGCCATAAAAGCATTGATGCCTCCACCGACAGATGCCACTTCTTTGTTGTTGGTAATGGTAACCCTGCGGGTCAGGTCACCCTGCCGGTTATCAATTTCGGAAATAATCTCATTCATTTCCCTGTTCGTATTTGCAAGCGGATAAATTACCCACCGAAGCACTGCCACCATTGCTGAAAAAAGTGCCGCAATACTAATCAGAATCGTCACTATGCTTGTTCCTATTGAACTATGGTATGCAGATGTCAGTTTCTGTCTCTGTGCATTTGCATCCTGATTTACAATTTTCTTGATACTTTCGATATCCGACTCAATGGCATCTGCACACTTGCTGATCTTTCCATTGGCAAGTTCATAGGCATCTTCACTTTTCCCTGCTGCGGAAAATGCCATAACATTGGCACATTCATACTTTAATTCTTCGTAATTTTTTTTGATATCATTGTATTCTTTTTTGGTATCCGGTGTCACGTATATCTTGTAACTTTCCAGATCTTTCTCCAATGCATCTTCCTGACTGCGGATTTTTTCCACCAGCTGGATCATGGAATCCAGATCCACCGCTATGATATGGGACAGACCCAGATTATGGATGTCCTGCGTCTGTTTCTGGATTTCTGCCAGACCCGAAACATTCTTTAAAGATACTTCCGAAATCTGTACGGCACTCCGGTTAACGTTCCTGATATTGGAAACAGACATCACGTTCGAGATGATACTGAATATTCCAAGTATAAATACCGGAATTAAAATGATAAGTTTGGTACTTAATTTCTTTTTCTGATTCATATGCTCCCACCTCTTAGCCTGCTACTGATTTTGTAATACCATTGACCAGATTATCCATCAGTTCCTGTAACTTTACGTGGTTTGGATTTCCTGCTGCCATCGTATTCCCGAATTCCTTGCTTGCATCCCAGTAACTGTTTCCGACACGCTGCAGTTTTCCGAATTCCGACTGTGCAATCACTGCCTGAATGGATGGAGAAGCCTTAACCGCATCCGAATCCGCTGCCTTTGTATTGGAAGGTCCCTGTCCGTTCATCTCAAACCGGACAGTCTGGTTCTGCTCATTGGTCAACCAGTCTGCCAGTTTTGCTGCCCACTGTGGATTTGCCGAATAAGCACTGACTCCCATCAGCTTATAGCCGGTAAAGGAAGCCATCTGTACCTGTTTTCCTGCCACGGTATAGGTCGGAAGCTTGGCTGCGCCAATATCATTTCCCCAGATCTTTTTCAGTTCGGTCTCACTCCATACACCGCTTACCCCTGCAATTACACTGCCTTTTTTTGCACCTTTAATAAAATCTTCATTCACCGCATTTTCAAATCCACTACTGGAACTGATATCAAGCATCGCCTGCGCAATATCCACGCCTTTGATATCCCCTTCGGTGGAATTCCATTCACAGTGGTTTGTCACATTGTCATCATTGATACCGAAATCCAGTCCTGTATTTCCGAAAAACGAATACAGATACCAGCCGGAAGACCAGTCCATCATAAACTTCTTATGATTTTTTTCTGCTACTTTTAAAATGCCGTCAAGGGTTTTGACATCCGAATCACTCAGGTACTTTTTGTTATAATACAAAAAATACCCATTGTCTGCAGTCATGGGATATGCATAAAGCGTATCATCGACTGTGGCAGCGTCTATTGCGCCCTCCACATTTGCTTTTTTCACTTCGTCTGCATTCGGAACCGGATACAATGCACCGCCGGCCACCATAGAAGCCACCTGGTCATCTGCAAGAATAAACACATCAGCTGCGTTATGCACATCTCCAAGCACATTGTCACGCGTATCGGAATCCGCATTCTGTTCCAGGGTGATATCAAAAGTTGCCTGACCCTTATACTCTTCTTTGAAACTGTCGATCATCTTATTCAACGCATCATACGTTGATTCCTCTGCCCACACTCTCAGTTTTACCGTTCCGCTCGTCCTGTCCGTCTCCTGTGCACCGCCCTGCGTGGTCTCCGTTGCACCCTGAGGCACCGCCGATGCGCAGCCGCCCAGCATGGACACGGCAAAGATTCCTGCCAGCACGGCTGACAATAACCTCTTTCTCTTCATAAAGTCTCTCCCTTTCTTCATGTCGTTTCCACCTTTTGTTGTATATACACAAATTTCACAGTGGATCTACTGTTATTATACTATAAATATTTGCAAAAAACAGGTAAAATCGCATTCTTATTGCGCTTTTTTACCTGTTTTTTGCATTTTTATTATATTCTTTTAAGTGTTATCAGTTATAGATTATTTTAACATGTTTTCCAGTGCCGTCTTCGCCTGTGCAATGGCATCCGGAATACCCGCCGGATTCTTTCCACCGGCCTGTGCCATATTCGGACGTCCGCCGCCGCCACCACCGACGTTTCCAGCGATCGCCTTGATCAGATTACCGGCATGTGCCCCCTGCTTCATCGCTGCATCGGTTGCCATGGCAATCAGGTTTACCTTTCCGTCACAATCGGATGCGATCACTACGACGCCCTCACCGATCTTGTCCTTCAGCTGGTCACCGAGATCACGCAGACCATTCATATCCACACCGGATACGCTGGTTGCCAGAAGCTTCACACCTTTGACCTCCTGGATCTGATTCATCACATCCCCAAGTGCATCCTTTGCTGCCCTGCTCTTTAACGCCTCATTCTCACTCTGCAGCTCTTTCAGCTCCGCAGTCAGATGATCCAGGCGCTCTTTCAAGTTTGCAGGCGTAGATTTTACAACTTTAGCCGCTGCCTCAAATTCGTCTTCCATCTTTTTGTAATATGCAATCACATTGTCACCAGTCAGTGCTTCGATACGGCGCACACCGGCCGCAACACCGCTCTCTGAAAGAATCTTAAATGTCTTGATCTCTGCAGTATTCTTTACATGTGTACCGCCACAGAACTCCCTGGAGAACTCTCCCATGGAAACGACTCGGACTTTTTCCCCATACTTTTCGCCAAACAGAGCCATTGCCCCGGTCTTCTTTGCCTCATCAACGGTCATGATATCGGTACGGACTTCCATGCCCTCGTTGACCTTTTCATTGACCATGTCTTCCACTTTCTGTAACTCTTCCGGAGTCATGGCTGCAAAGTGGGTGAAATCAAATCTGGTACGCTCACTGTCCTGATAAGAACCCGCCTGCTCGACATGTGTACCCAGCACTTCGCGGAGTGCTTTCTGCAGTAAATGGGTTGCAGAATGGTTTGCACAGGTCTTTGCGCGAAGGTCTGCATCTACCATCAGTTCCACTTCCTCGCCGGTATGGATCATGCCGGACACCATATGCCCGATATGTCCGTATTTACCGCCCAGAAGCTTAACCGTATCCTCTACCTGAAATACGCCGTCTGCCGTACGGATCTGTCCCTTATCACCCTGCTGACCGCCCATCGTGGCATAAAACGGAGTCTTCTCTACGATAATGGTTCCTGCATCCCCATCGGAAAGTGCTTCCACGATCTCGGTCTCGGTCGTCATAACCGTAACTTTAGAAGCATATGTCAGATTCTCGTATCCGACAAATTCTGTTGTGATGGAAGGATCAATCTGCTCGTAAACCGTTGCATCCGCACCCATGTAGTTTGTCACTTTACGGGCACTTCTGGCTTTCTGCCTCTGTTCTTCCATACAGGCCTTAAACTCGTCCTCATTATAGGAAAAGCCCTTTTCTTCAAGGATTTCTTCGGTCAGATCTACCGGGAATCCGTAAGTATCGTAAAGTTTGAATGTATCGGCACCGGAAAGTTCCTTTTTGCCGTTTTTCTTCATCTCCTCCATCAGGTCAGACAAAATGGCAAGTCCCTGATCGATGGTCTTATTGAATTTCTCTTCTTCCTGTGTCAGAACCTTAAAGATAAATTCTTTCTTCTCTTCCAGTTCCGGATATCCATCCTTGCTCTCATTGATGACAGTTTCTGATAATTTTGCAAGAAACAGTCCGTCAATTCCAAGCATCTTTCCGTGACGTGCCGCACGACGGATCAGACGGCGCAGAACGTAGCCTCTTCCTTCATTGCTTGGCATAACACCATCGGATACAAGAAATGTGGAAGAACGGATATGATCCGTAATCAGACGGATGGATACGTCATCCATGGCATCTACTTCATACTTCTTTCCGGACATCTCACAAATCTTGTCGCGGATCGCTTTCATAGTATCAATATCAAATACGGAATCCACATCCTGCATAACAACTGCCAGACGCTCAAGTCCCATACCAGTATCAATATTTTTCTGGGAAAGCTCGGTATAACCGCCCTTGCCGTCCCCTTCAAACTGTGTAAACACGTTGTTCCATACTTCCATGAAACGGTCACACTCACAGCCTACTTTACAATCCGGACTTCCGCATCCGTATTTTTCGCCTCTATCATAGTAAATTTCAGAACACGGACCACATGGACCGGCACCATGCTCCCAGAAGTTGTCACATTCTCCGGTCTCAGGATCACGGTAAAAACGTGTGATTTTTTCTCCCGGAACACCTACCTCTTTGGTCCAGATCTCATATGCTTCCTCATCTTCTCCATAAATGGACGGATAAAGACGATCCTCCTCAAGCCCAAGTACCTTTGTCAGGAATTCCCATGACCAGGCAATTGCTTCATGCTTAAAATAATCCCCAAAAGAGAAGTTTCCAAGCATCTCAAAAAATGTAAGGTGACGCGCAGTCTTTCCTACATTTTCAATATCTCCGGTACGCACACACTTCTGACATGTAGTCACACGTCTGCGTGGCGGAATCTCCTGTCCTGTAAAATACGGCTTGAGCGGTGCCATTCCCGCATTGATGAGTAATAAGCTGTTGTCATTGTGTGGTACTAATGAAAAGCTCTTCATGACAAGATGTCCCTTGCTCTCGAAGAAGTCAAGATACATCCGGCGCAGCTCATTTACGCCATAACTCTTTTTCATTACCAGTTCCTCCAAAATCATTCTTTCGTCGTGTCAGCCTTCGCATCCTTGTGCCTGCGGAGTCTGATACCAATAAATGCCCCTAATCCGCCGATCAAAGCCAAAGCAGCCATCTCGACCACATATCTGCCAATACATAAAAGAAAATCTGTCATATAGTTTTCTCCTCTCTGTTGTTACCCCATTAACTTAATTATTATATATGAATTTTTCTGTAAATTCAAGAGTTAGAGTTCCCCGAACGGAAATACCTGATTCTCCCTTTCAATTTCAATTACGCGGTCTGCCATTCCAAGATTTGTAATGTGTTTTTTGTATTCCCTGATTGCAGAATAATCCTGCCACATATGCATCGGGAAAACAAATTCTGCATCGGTGTTTTTCAGCACAAAATCAATTCCGAGTGTCTGATACGGTCCCAGCCGCGGATCCATCGGGACAAACGCAAAATTGACCGGCTTGTCCGCAAGCTTACGGATCTCGTGCCGGAATGCACGCTCCTGTTTTCCGTTTATAAGCTCTCCTACGTGTTCCATCTTCCAGTCGTTTAAATCTCCTGCATGGAAGATGCTCACCCCACGCACATTCACATAAAATGCCACTCCTGCATCGGTAGACAACAGGGTCTGGATCTTTAGATCATCCACTTCATAATGGTTGTTTGCGGAGACAAACGTCACTTTTTTCCGCACCCCCGGGTCAATTCCATGCTTTTGCAGAAAATGCGGACTGATGCGGATATCCTTGGATAAAATATAATGTATATTGGTATATTTTTCACTCCAGCGCAGAATATCCATGTCAAAATGATCCTGATGTTTGTGGCTGGCAAACATATAGATTTTTGTATCCGGTGCGTAATCCGGAATCTTTCCCGTAAAGTGGAAACCATTCACCCGATCCCCGCCAAAATAATCAAAAATCAATACCAGATCATCCACTTCCACCAGAAAACAGCTGTGATGTATAAAAATTACCTGCATGTTGTTCCAATCTCCTTTATCATCTGTGTTACAAGCTTTTGAAATACCGGAGCCACCGCATCGGCTGCTTCCTGCACCTCCTTATGTGACAATGGCTGTGGCGAAATGCCGCATGCCAGATTCGAGATACAGGAAATTCCCACAATCCGCATCCCCATATGATTCGCCGCCACAGCCTCACATGCCGTACTCATTCCTACGGCATCCGCTCCGAGTGTACGCGCCATTGCCACCTCCTGTGGAGATTCATAGGCCGGCCCGGTAAACTGCAGATACGTTCCCTCTTTTAAATCCGCCCCGGTCTCTGCCGCACATTTTTTTGCGATTTTCTGTAAATCATAATCATAAATCCGGCTCATATCCGGAAACCGCGGTCCCAGTTCCTCTATATTTTCTCCAATGAGCGGCGACGGAACAAAACTTGCAATCTGCCCGGTAAGAAGCATCAGATCCCCCGCCTTCATGCCCAGCTGGATTCCGCCCGCTGCATTTGTCAAAAACAGAACTTCTGCCCCCAGAAGTTTCATCAGCCGGATCGGCCGTACCACTTCCGTCATGGAATATCCTTCATAATAATGCACACGTCCCTGCATGCACACAACCGGCACATCCCCGACATAACCAAACACAAAGCGCCCGGTATGGCCCGGCACCGTAGATACCGGAAATCCCTCGATCTCATGATAATCCACCGCGGCCTCCACGCGAAGCTGCGACACATAATCACCCAGACCGGACCCCAGTACCAGTGCCACTTTCGGCACAAAATCTGTTTTCGTCCTCACGCTGCGCACACAGCGCATGAGAGTTTCATATTCGTTGCTCATTTGTTCTCCTTATTTTTTGCAATTACATACAGAATTTCATTAACTAATAGTATAACAGAATCAAAAATAAAATAAAACAAGAGCAACTGAAATTCATACTTTTTTTATTTCTCTTAAATAATGATGCAGATCATTCCCCCATTGCTGTCATTGACAATTTTCTGCATGGTATCCTGCAGTTTCAGCTGGCACTCATCATCCATCTGCAGGATCTTGCTGCGGATGCCGTCTTCCATCAGTTCCCCGACCGATTTTCCGAAAATATTTGTGGTCCAGATTCCTTCCTTGCTCTCCTCCCCCTCGCGGATATATGCAATCAGATCATTTGCCTGTTCCTCACTGCCGACAATCGGTGCTATTTCGGTCTCAATGTCTGCCTTGATCATATGAATGGACGGGGAAATTGCCCGCATTTTCACGCCATATTTTCCGGCATGCTGGATCAGCACCGGATCTTCCATCCGGATATCCGAAAGCCCCGGCATGACCACTCCATACCCCTTCTGTTCCACAGCAGCCATGGCATCTTCCACACGCTCGTATTCTTTTTTCATCCGGGAGAGGGAACGCAGCATGGAAATCATCTGATATTCCCCTTCGATCTGCATTCCCGTCATCTCACTGATGTAGGAGAAATAGCACTGTTCCGTTGTCTCCATACGGATCGTCACGGTTCCGTTGGAAAGATCTGCCGTCTGCAGCTGGATGTCACGAAAGACTTCCTCTGCCATCTGCTCATTTGCACTTTTTACCCATTCCTGCCCGGCAAGCACAGCCGCTGCATCCCGCACGCGGCCGATTCCATCCATCAGTCTTGATGCCGTCTGAATCATGGCTGCCTTTAATTTATGTTCCATTGGAAGCATTTCCGTCCACTTCGGAATTGCAAAGTCCACACGGGTAACCGGAAATTCAAACAGAATCGCCTTCATAACTGTGACCAGATCCTCCCGGTGCATCTGCTGACAGTTGACCGGAACCACTACCGCCTGATATTCCTGCTCTAAACTTTCTTTCAGTGCAAGTGTCTCACTGCTGTATGGGCGCACGGAATTTAAAACAATCACATACGGTTTTCCAATCTCTTTAAGCTTTTCCACCGCGGTTTGTTCTGCCTCCACATAATTTTCCCGCGGAAGTTCCCCGATACTGCCATCCGTTGTCACCACAATACCAATGGTTGCATGGTCTTTGATTACTTTTTCTGTTCCAATTCTCGCTGCATCCGAAAAAGGAATTTCCTCCTCGAACCACGGCGTATGTACCATGCGGTATCCGTCCCCCTCCAGATGACCATTTGCTCCCTCTACCATAAACCCGACACAGTCAATCAGACGCACACTGACACTGCTCTCATCTGCAAGTGTGATCTCTGCTGCCTCCTGCGGAATAAATTTCGGTTCTGTCGTCATGATCGTTTTCCCGGCGGCTGACTGAGGCAATTCATCGAGCGTCCGTTTTTTTTCTTCCTCATCTTCGATGTACGGAAGTACAAACAGATCCATAAACCGCTTAATGAACGTTGACTTTCCGGTGCGGACCGGTCCTACGACACCAATGTAGATTTCGCCGTTCGTTCTTTTCTGGATATCTTTATATAAATCAAACTCCATAAAAAAATCTCCCTTCTTTGCATATTCGATTAATCTATCTAATCTATATGCAAAGGGGAGAATTCTTATTCACAGAAATACTCTGTTGTATATTTATTTCTCAGATGACTTCTTTTTGTCGGAAGTCTTCTTCTTTGCAGCTTCTTTCTCTGCTGCTTCCTTCTCTGCTGCTTTCTTTGCCTGCTCAGCAAGCACTTTTTCATTGATGCGTCCATACATCTGCATGTATTTATAGAGTTTCTTTGCCAGATCCTTGGTAATCTGTCCCTCTAGGGCACGCCACTTCCAGTTTTCTCCAAGTGTGGACGGAATGTTGATGCGGGCTTCGGAGCCAAGTCCGATCAGATCCTGCATCGGAACAATTGCCATATCTGCAACGGAAGACCATGCGGCACGCATCATACCCCAGTTATAACCTTCCTCCTCCGTCAGGTTCAGGTATTCGATTGCAAACTTGACAGATGCTTTCGGTGCGGTCTTCATCCATCCCATCACGGTATCATTGTCATGTGTTCCTGTATATACAACACAGTGACTGGTATAGGTGTGCGGCAGATAATCACTTCCCTCACGGCTGTCAAACGCAAACTGGATGACTTTCATGCCCGGGAATCCGGAATCCTTTAACAGTTTGCGGACAGAATCTGTCAAAAATCCCAGATCTTCCACGATAATCGGAAGTTTGCCAAGTTTCTTCTCCAACTGGTTAAACAGATCCATACCCGGACCCTGCTTCCATTTTCCGTTCTTTGCAGTTTTATCTTTGGCTGGAATCGCATAATAAGAATCAAATCCCCGGAAATGATCAATACGGATAATATCATACAGCTCGCTCATCACTTTGATTCGTTTGGTCCACCATGCATAGTTATCTTTTTTCATTTCATCCCAGCGGAACAGTGGATTGCCCCAGAGCTGTCCGTCTGCAGAAAATCCATCTGGCGGACATCCAGCTACTTCAATCGGATTTAAATCTTCATCCAGATAAAACTGTTTCGGATTTGCCCATACATCCGCACTGTCTCCGGCCACATAGATCGGCACATCTCCGATAATCTCGATTCCGTTTTCATTGGCATATGCCTTTAACTCTCTCCACTGTTTAAAGAACAGATACTGAAGCATCTTATAAAACTCAATATCTTCTGCGTACTTTTTTCTTGCCTCATCCAATGCCGCTGCGTCACGCACACGAAGTTTCTCATCCCACTCGGCCCATGCTTTTCCGTCATTGGCATCTTTTAATGCCATAAACAGCGTATAATCTTCCAGCCAGTCCTTTTCCGCCTCACAAAATGACGAAAAATCTTCCGGCATATTTTTTACAAAACGGGCATATGCTTTATGCAGCAATGCATAGCGTGATACATACATGGTTCCATAATCAATGTATTCCTCGCTTGTGCCCCAGTCAAATGACTCACATTCCTTTTTCTTTAATAAATTTTCCTTGCAGAGAATGTCCAGATCAATAAAATAAGGATTTCCCGCAAAACTGGAAAACGACTGATACGGTGAATCTCCGTAACTGGTCGGACAGATCGGCAGAATCTGCCAGTAAGTCTGACCTCCTTTTATCAGAAAGTCTACAAATTTTCTGGCTGATTTTCCCATAGTTCCAATGCCATACGGTGATGGCAGGGAAGATATCGGCATAAGTACGCCACTTGTTCTCATAAGTGATTCCTCCTAAGATCCAATCTATAATCTATAATTATATCATACCACCTTTTTGTCCCCTTGTAAAAAACATTTTTCAATGCTAGTATGAAGAAAAGGGATTATGAGGTGAAGAATTATGAACGATGTCATAAAACATAAAATCAAACACAATGCACACCGTACACTGGTGTCGATCAAATGGGTAATTTTTGCAATTCTTGTCGGCGGTATCGTCGGACTGTGCGGCACCGCATTTTATTTTTGTCTGACATTTGTCACCGTGCTGCGCGGGCAGGACCCCTGGCTGTTGTATCTGCTCCCTGTCGGGGGACTGATCATTGTCGGTGCTTATCACCTGCTGCACGATGAAAAAGATACCGGAACCAATCTGGTCATCTCTGCCATCCACTCGGATGACGAGCTGCCCCTGCGCATGGCTCCTTTGATCTTTATTTCCACACTGATCACGCACCTGTTCGGCGGATCTGCCGGCCGTGAAGGTGCTGCCCTGCAGATGGGCGGAAGTATCGGAAACGCAATCGGAAAATTCTTCCGTTTTGACGACAAAGATAAACATGTCATGATCATGTGCGGCATGAGTGCTGCGTTTTCCGCTCTCTTTGGTACCCCGATGGCTGCTGCCATCCTTCCAATGGAAATTGTAAGTGTCGGCGTCATGTACTATACCGCCCTTGTTCCATGTGTGATCAGTTCTCTTGTCGCACACGGAGTTGCTTACCTGTTTGGTGTTTCCAACCAATGGTTTTCCATCGAGCACATCCCGGACTTTGGCATTCTTCCTGCCGTGCAGATTTCCATCCTTGCCATACTCTGCGCACTGGTAAGTATTGTTTTTTGTATTCTTCTACACAAAAGTGAAGAAATTTACCGCAAACTGTTCCAGAATCCCTACATCCGCATCTTTGCCGGTGGATGTATTGTTGTCATTCTGACGATGCTTGTCGGGAACCAGAATTACAACGGTACCGGTATCGGCATCATCCAGATGTGCATTGATGGAACGGTCCGTCCGGAAGCCTTCCTGTTAAAGATGATCTTTACCGCACTGACTCTTGGTGCCGGTTACAAAGGCGGAGAAATTGTTCCTTCCTTTTTCACCGGCGCGGCCTTTGGCTGCCTGTTTGGAACGCTGACCGGCATATCCCCGACACTTTGTACGGCTGTCGGCATGACTGCCGTATTCTGTGGTGTCACAAACTGTCCGATCACTTCACTGTTAATCAGTTTTGAATTGTTCGGTTATGACGGCATGCCATATTTTCTTCTGGCTGTCGCTTTCAGCTATATGCTCTCCGGATACTTTGGTCTGTACCGGAGCCAGAAGATTGTGTACTCCAAATACAAAACCAGTTACATCAACAAGACAACTCATTAATCCCAAGAACCACACAGCCAGTCGCCGGCAATTCCATGTTCGAATGAACCGAACCGATTGGCCGGGTTCCTGCATGCAGGTCATCAATATATAACGTCCATGTCCTGTCATCCGGCAGCAGGAGTGTTTCTTTTCTGCCGGATGCATTGTATGCCACCAGAAGTGTCTCTTCCGGCTGGCGGATTGTAAACGCGATGGTCTGTTCGGATGTCATTTCCATAAACAGAATATTCTGGCGGATCTCCTCTGCGTCTGTCATACGCAATCCTTTATGTGCTTTCCGGAAAGCAATCAGTCCCCTGTAATACTGCTGCAATCCTTTTTGTCCATCGCTCCAGTCATAGCGCAGTACATTTGTTTCATACGGCAGATTATAACTGTTCTCGGATATCTCACCATTTTTTCCGGCCGGTTTGGTTCGTGCAAACTCTTCTCCCCCAAGGAAAAACGGAACTCCCTGTGCGGTAAATACCATCGCAGCCGCCAGACGGTTCATTGCAAGGCGTTCGCCTGCATCACAATCCGGTCTGGAAATCTGCAGTTTATCCCACAAGGTCAGATTGTCGTGACAGGAAACATAATTGATCACTTTCTCCGGTGTATCCGTCCATGTGCCGCCGGCTGCATAGGTATAAGCTGCATAATCTACCTGTGGATGCCACACACCTCCTGTTGCACAGTAACGCACCGCAACTTTCATTTTTTTCTTTCCGCTGACATAGCCGCAGTCTTTGTTATAAAACACATGTCCGCGCACCATGTCCCGGATATCATCCGAAAACATTCCGATGCCGTCCAGCATACGCGCGTTTCTCTTCATGGCACGCCTAAATTCCGGCATGGTTGAAGTACCGCCTGTCCAGCCCTCTCCATACAGAATGATATATGGATTGATTTCTTTTAACCTGTGGCTGATCTCATTCATGGTATCAATATCAAGAACACCCATCAGATCAAACCGGAACCCATCCACATGATATTCCCTTGCCCAGTAACAGACAGATTCTACGATGTATTTGCGCATCATCGGCTGCTCCGAAGCAATTTCATTGCCACAGGCAGATGCATTGGAATATCTGATTCCGTTCATCCGGTAATAATAATCCGGCTCACATTTCTGCAGACAGCTGTCCAGATCATAGGTGTGATTGTACACCACATCCATGATCACTCCGATGCCCTCCCTGTGAAAAGCCGCAATCATTTCTTTCATTTCCCGGATACGCACCTCCCCATGGAACGGATCTGTTGAAAAAGATCCCTCCGGTACGTTATAATTCAGCGGATCGTATCCCCAGTTATACTCCCGCTTCTTTGGTGCCGCCTCATCAATACTTGCAAAATCATACATTGGCATGATCTGCACATGCGTAATACCGAGCGATTTCAGATAATCCAGCCCGGTTGGTTCCCCATCTTTGTTTTTGGTTCCTTTTTCTGTTAAACCCAGGTACTTTCCCGGATGCTTTACACCGGAAGATACATCTGCGGTACTGTCTAACACCGAAATCTCACAGATCACCAGATCTGTGCGGTTTTTAAAAGCGGGGCCATGATCCTCTTTAAAATTCTCAGGATCGGTCTCTCTTAGGTCCAAGACCATACTTCGCTGTCCATTTACACCGACAGCTACCGAATATGGGTCCTGCGATTCTACAGTTTTTCCACTTCGCTCCAGACGGTATGTATAATAAACATGCCGCAGATCTCCGTCTACCCGGATCGCCCAGGTTCCCTGTATATCCCGCTTCATCGGAATGGTATCCGACAGGCAATCTCCGTCTCCTTCCTGATACAGACACAGCGTTACTGCATCCGCCGTCGGAGCCCAGAGCCGGAAATCCGTACCTTTCTTCGTGTACACAGCACCCAGATCATTTCCATCATATGGAATCCTTTGCTGCATTCCCTCTCTCCTCCCTGAAATATATTATTTTCGCATTTTTTCGTAATTCATTATATTTTAATTTTTTGTATCTGTAAATTGGAAAAATCACTAAGTTTTTTTCAATATTTTGTGAAATAAGACGAAGAAAAGAGGCATTCCATGTTTTATGCCATGAAATGCCTCTTTTTTTGTTTTCCGTATCAGGCAAACCCTTATGCGTTTGTTGCCTGTACCATTGCCTCAAGGGTTCTGACTGCTGCTCCCGAATCGATCGTCTTTGCTGCAAGTGCAATGCCATCTGCAATACTGTCTGCCTTTTTCCCAATATACAAAGCGGCTCCTGCATTCAAAAGCACAATCTCCCTCTTTGGTCCCTGTTCCTTTCCAGAAAGAATATCTCTGGTGATCTGTGCGTTTACGGCTCCATCCCCACCCTGCAGTTTTGCGATTTCACACCGCTTTAATCCAAACTGTTCCGGTGCGATTGTATAGGTGGCTACTTTTCCGTCCTTAATTTCAGATACCGTGGTCTCACCGGTCAGTGTGATCTCATCCATGTTATCCTCTCCGCTGACAACCATTCCCCGTTCTACCCCGAGGTTCATCATGGTTCCCGCAATCACTTCCGTAAGTGCCGGGGAATACACCCCTACAAGCATTGCCCTGGCACGGGATGGATTAGAAAGCGGTCCTAAAATATTAAACACCGTGCGGATGCCCAGCTGTTTTCTGACCGGTCCCACATACTTCATGGCAGGATTAAAATGCGGTGCAAACATAAATCCGATCCCGACCGTCTCCACACACTTTTCTACCATAGTCGGATCTGCGGAAATATTTACGCCAAGTGCTTCTAACACATCTCCGGCACCACTTTTAGAAGAAATGGAACGGTTGCCATGTTTTGCCACCGGAAGCCCGGCTGCTGCCACAACGAACGCTGATGTTGTAGAAATATTAAACGAATAGGTACAGTCTCCGCCGGTACCGACAAAATCCACATAATCTGCCACTTTCGGACTGATCGTATTTGCCTTGTTGCGCAATACGGCTGCCAGTCCCGTAATCTCATCCAGCGTTTCCCCTTTCATGCGGAGTGCTGTCAGAAAACATGCAATCTGCGCCTCTGTTGCCTGTCCGGTCAGAATCAGCTCCTGTGCTTTCATCGCTTCCTCTTTTGTCAGATCTTTTCCCTCTACCAGTTTGGCCAGAATCTCTTTCATCTATGATATCCTCCTGTTTGATTCGCTTTTCCGTTACATTTCATTTAACTCTTTTTTGAATGTGCTGCAATAGTCTGCTGCAGCCTGCGGATCAAAACCGTGTTCCCGCATCAGTGTGATAAAATGAGAGCCTACAATGGCTCCGTCAATAATCTCTTTCATCGGACGTACATCCTCCGCCGTGCGGATACCAAATCCCATCATAACCGGAATTTTTGCCTCTTTCTTTACCGCCGTCAGATATTCTAAAATCTGACGGTGGAAGGTTGCTTCCTGTCCGGTAACTCCCATGGAAGACACACAGTAGACAAATCCCCTTGCATTTTTAAGGATTTTTGGCACACGGTCTTTGGATACCGGGGAAACCAGCTGGATCAGAATGGTTCCATCCTCTTTCTGTAACTGTGTCTGGAGTTCTTCCTGCTCTTCCAGCGGCAGATCCGGAATGATCAGTCCATCCACCCCGCAGGCATTGCACTCTTTTACAAATTTTTCCACTCCATAATGCAGTACCGTGTTGTAATACATCATAAATACAATCGGGATCTGCACACCATCGTCACGCATCTCTTTCATACAGGTAAATGTCCTCTCCAGATTTGCCCCGCCGAGAATTGCCTCATAGGAAGCCGCCTGAATAACCGGACCGTCCGCTACCGGATCGGAAAACGGAATTCCAAGTTCAATAATGTCCGTTCCCGCCGCTTCCTGTGCTTTGATGATCGCCTTTGTCTTATCATAATCCGGCAGACCTGCTGTGATATAAGTAATAAATGCCTTTTCTTTCTTTTCCTGTAACGCCTGAAGCGCTGTCTCAATTCGATTCATCCCTGTTATGCCCTCCTTAATTCAGATATCCTTTTCCGTCAAGATAATCCGCAATGGTGTTTACATCTTTATCTCCGCGACCGGACAGACAGATAACCATGCTCTGGTCCATGGTCATTTCTTTTGCCTTTTTAAATGCATAGGCAACGGCATGTGCACTCTCAATTGCCGGAATAATTCCTTCTAATTTACACAGTTCCATCAGCGCATCCATTGCCTCCACATCCGTAATTGCCACATATTTTGCACGTCCGGTATCCCGCAGATATGCATGCTCCGGTCCGACTCCCGGATAATCCAGTCCGGCGGAAATGGAGTGTGCCAGCTGGATATTTCCATCGGTATCCTGCAACAGATACGAACGCATGCCATGCAATACTCCAGGCTCTCCCAAAGCCATGGCGCTGGCATGTTTTCCGGTCTCAATTCCAAGGCCCGCTGCTTCCACACCGATCAGTTCCACCTCCGGCTCATCAATAAAATCGGCAAACATTCCGATGGAATTGGAACCGCCGCCCACACATGCCATAACCACATCCGGATTCTTTCCTTCTGCTTCCATGTGCTGACGCTTTGCCTCCCGGCTGATCACACTCTGAAACTCTTTCACCATCTTCGGATACGGATACGGTCCTACCGCAGATCCGATAATATAGAACGTATCCTCCGCTGTTTTTGCCCAGGTACGGATGGCTTCGTTTGTCGCGTCTTTTAAGGTATTGCTTCCGGATTCCACGGATACCACTTTTGCACCAAGCATCTCCATACGCATCACATTCAGTTTCTGTCTCTGGATATCTTCTTTTCCCATGTACACCGTACATTCCATATCAAACAGTGCTGCTCCCGTTGCAGTAGCTACACCATGCTGTCCTGCACCGGTCTCCGCGATTACCTTTGTCTTTCCCATACGCTTTGCCAGAAGGATCTGACCGATCACATTGTTGATCTTGTGGGCACCGGTATGGTTTAAATCTTCACGCTTTAAATAAATTTTTGTACCGTATTTTGCAGACAGACGCTCTGCATAGTAAAGCGGTGTCTCTCTGCCGACATACTGTTTCAGATAATAATGGTACTGTTTTATAAACTCTGGATCATGGATTGCCTCCTCATATGCCTGATCCAGTTCCTGTAATGTATTCATCAGCGACTCTGCCACATACTGTCCGCCAAACTGTCCATAATATGCTTTCTTATTCATCTTTCTTTCCTTTCTTTTGCTTCCTCTTTGACACATGCTACAAATTGTTTGATCAATGCTTCATCTTTGCCATTTTCATTTTCCACCCCGGAACTGACATCCACAACATCCGGATGAAACAGCTGGATTCCTTTGTTCACATTTCCGGCATGTAAGCCTCCTGCTAAAACGAATTTTCTCCCGGCAAAAATCCCCTCTGTCTGGTGAAACGTCTGCGTCTTTTGCCAGTCAAACGTCTGTCCGCCTCCGTAATTTGCTCCATCCACCACAAGTGCTGTAATTTTCTGCTGTAACTTTTCCGGCAAATCCAAAAAATCTTTTGTCTTTTCTGCAAACTCTTTGGGATCTGACAGGTTTATGGCATACCAGACGGGAAGTTCCACTGCCGAAAGTGCCTCGGCTGACAGCGTTCCATGCATCTGGATGATATCAAATTTCATCTGTTGCAGTATTTGAATCTGTGCTGCATCCGGAGAAACAGTCACGGCAACTTTCTTTATATCCGGACGGATTTTTTCCATAATTTTTTTTGCTTTTTGACAGCTTACATTGCGTTTGCTTTTTTCATAAAACACAAATCCTGCATAATCGGCACCTGCATCATTTACATATTGTGCATCCACTGGCTTTTGAAGTCCGCAGATCTTTACTTTTGGTCTCATGCCTGATACAGCTCCTTCCACTTTTGTGCAAGCGCTTTTGGATTTTCCGATTCCATAAATGCCCGCCCGATCAAAAAGGCATCTACTCCGCAATCGCGCAGAAAACGTACATCTTCATCCCCTGTAATTCCACTTTCTGCCACAAACGCCTTATCCTCCGGCACATAAGGGCGAAGCCGTCTGGTATGTTCTAGAGAAATCGTAAAATCTTTCAGATTTCGATTATTGACTCCGATGATGCGCGGATTGATTTTCATTGCCCGCTCTACCTCTGCCTCATCATGCGTTTCTACCAGCACATCGAGTTCAAGTTCTCTTGCCAGCTGATAAAAATCATGCATCTGTGCATCATCCAAAATTGCCGTAATCAAAAGTACCGCATCCGCTCCAATCACTTTTGCCTCATAAAACTGATACTCACAGATCATAAAATCTTTCCGTAAAATCGGAAGCTGTGATTTCGCCCGGATTTCCTTTAAATATTCTACATTTCCGTGAAAATGATCTTCTTCTGTCAGACACGAAATGGCATCCACAGATGCATTGTATTCCGCGATCCGCTCCATCAGATCAATCTTGCTTGTAATTGTTCCAAGACTTGGGGATGCCTTCTTAAATTCTCCGATAATAGAAAGTCCCGGTTTCTTTAAATGATTGTAAAAGCAATTGGCTTCCCTCGTCTTTGTCTCCTCTGCCATACGGCGCATCTGACTTTCTGAAATGCGGGCCATATGTTCTGGAAGCCGTCTTTTTTTGTCTGCTACAATTTCTTCTAAAATCATATCGTATCTCCTAACACTTTTCGGGAACATCGGTCCATATAAAGTTTGCCTTCGGCAAAGGACCGACGCTGCATGTTAGATTTCCAAGGAAATCTAACACATATCATTTACGAAGTTTTCTATGATGCGTTTGCCGTGTTCGGTATAAATGGATTCCGGATGGAACTGTAATCCGACAACCGGATATTCCTTATGACGCATAGCCATGATCTCGCCATCGTCTGTCCGCGCCAGCACCCGCAGACAATCTGGCAGATCTTTTTCCTGTACCGCAAGCGAATGATACCTTGCCACACGGATCGGAGAATTGATTCCCGTAAATACGCTGCTTCCATCATGCTCAATCAGTGACTGTTTGCCATGAAACAGTGCTTTTGCATAAGAAACGGTTCCCCCTAATGCCTCACCAATACACTGATGTCCCAGACAGATACCAAGAATCGGTTTCTTTCCGGTAAATTCCCGGACAACATCCATGCAAATGCCAGCCTCTTTTGGATTTTTCGGTCCTGGAGAAAGCACGATCCGCTCCGGGTCCATCGCAGTAATTTCATCAATGGTAATCTTGTCGTTTCGGACAACTTTGATATCGGAGTTAAAAATTCCGATATACTGATACAGGTTATAAGTAAAAGAATCATAGTTATCAATCAGCAAAATCATAAATTTTCCTCCTCAATCAGTGTCTTGGCCAGTGCCATTACTTTATTGCAGCACTCCTGATACTCATTTTCCGGAACAGAATCTGCAACTATTCCCGCTCCAGCCTGCAAATATACACGGTTTTTCTTTTTGATCATTGTCCGGATCGTAATACAGAAATCCATATCACCGGAGAAATCAATGTATCCGGTTGCGCCTCCGTAGAGTCCTCTGCGCACACTCTCAAGTTCATCGATAATCTCCATCGCGCGGATCTTCGGTGCTCCAGAAAGCGTTCCTGCCGGAAGGAACGAAGAAACCAGATCCAGCGGATGAAATTCTCCTTTTTTCTTTCCTTCCACCATGGATACGATGTGCATCACATGGGAATAATTCTGCACTTCCATAAACTGTGTCACCTTGACGGTTCCAAATTCTGAGATCCTTCCCATGTCATTTCTCGCAAGATCCACCAGCATAACATGTTCGGCGCGTTCCTTTTCATCCCGGAGCAATTCATCCCGAAGCAATGCATCCTCCTCGGCATCCACACCCCTGCGCCGGGTTCCGGCGATCGGACAGGTATACACCCTGCTTCCCTGCTGCTTTACAATCATTTCCGGGGAACTTCCGATCACTTCAAACTCTCCATAATTGAAATAATACAGATACGGGGATGGATTCAGTTCCCGGAGTTCTTTATACAGCTCAAATCCGGTCTGTTTTGTCTCAATCGTCCATCTCTGGGAAAGCACGGTCTGGAAAATATGTCCTTCCCGGATATACTGCTTGATCTTTTCGACTTTTTCGCAATACTGTTCTAAGGTATCGGACTGGTTGACAATCACACCGTCATGTGTAAAATTTCTGTCCGGTATCTGTCCGGCATTTTTTCTTGCCTCCTCAATCAGTTCTGCTGCTTCTGCTAATGCTTTCTTTTTTCCGTCTTCCGAATCTTCTCCAAGAATCACTGCGGTCAGTGTCTCTGCCACATGATCCACCAGGATAAATTTTGTCATGAGCATCATCTGGATGGTCTCGATTCCAATCTCGTCTGGATTGTTATCCGGCAGTACTTCCGCATAGCGGACAAAATCATATCCCAGATTTCCGACCAGTCCTCCGGAAAAAGACAGCTCTTCGTTTTCTTTTACGATATCAAACTCGCTGTAATATTCTTTCAGACGTTCGAGCGGATTTCCCTGCCGGATTTCTTCCGTCCCGTTGTTTTGCCGGATCACGAGTGCATCCCCGCGGGAAGTAATGATCTCTTCCGGTTCTTTTCCAAAAAACGTATATCTGTCATAATTTTTATCATAACTTTCCAGAAGAAATCCTTTTTTGTTTCCTACCAGACTCTCATACATGCCGATGGCTGTTTCATTTACAATGCTGACTGTCTTTTTGTATACCCGTAATCTCCGCTTCATATTACTGCTCCTTTTTTCCAAATAAAAAACGTCCCTGGTCCGACTGCTGCCGGATCAGGGACGATTATCCTCGTGGTGCCACCCTTCTTCGCTCCGTAACTGCAAAATAACAAAGGCAGCCATCCCCGAACCGGAAATAACTGCCACCAATTACGCAACCTCTTGTGATACAGAAAACAAAATCTTTTTGTCTCGATATCCATGCCCCTGTAACGTGGGGAAACGGCTCAACTACTCGCCTTACGCTTTCACCTTGCATCTAACGAATCCATTCCATGACAAACTATCCTGCCGGCTCACACCTGCCGCCGGCTCTCTGAAAGGAATCATCTGCTGTACTTACCTTCGCTCAATGATTTTATTTCTCTTTAATTTATTAACAGTTTAATACACTACAGTGTGTCTGTCAACCAAAACTTTAACTTTCAGGAAAATTTCATTTTAGGATACAATCACCTTGCGGAATTTTATATTTTCTTTTTCACTCTTTTCGTGTAAAATACATTTTACGGCAATGTTTATTGCATAACAACTTAAGAAAGGACTTATAGCTATGAAACAAAAAATAGGACTGTTTCTTTGCCTTGCCCTGCTCCTTACCGGATGCAGCTACCAGACAAAGACCATCCGTTTCGGTGCAGCCGACATCGGTGGGATGTATTATACCGTTGCAAATGCTTATGCCGGTCTGGCATCCAAAGAATCCTCCGACCTGAAATTTGAAGTTAAAAACACCGCCGGATCTGCGGCAAATCTACGGCTTTTGTCCGGAAATTACATTGATCTTGGGATCGCACAGGCGGATCTGGTCCGGGCAGCCCATGAAGGAACCGGCAGTTTTTCTGATAACAGACAACAGGGATACCGTGCCATTGCAGGTCTCTACACCGAAGCCTGCCAGATCGTTGTCCGGGCAGATTCTGATATCCGGACATTAAATGATCTGCAGGGAAAAACCGTCAGCATCGGTGCCAGCGAATCCGGAACCGAACAAAACGCAACAGAAATTTTAAAACTGAGCGGTCTGACTTCGAAACTGGTGCACATGGTAAATCTGGATTATGCAGATGCAGCAGGAAAACTTGCCTCTGGCGAAATTGACGCCTTATTCTGCACCGCCGGCATCCGCACTGCTGTCATCGAAGAACTGGCAAAGGAATGTGATCTGCGGCTCCTTTCCATCGATGATACCTGTCTGGAAAAATTGCTTGCAACCACAAAGGAATACCGTAAATATATCATTCCTGCAAACACTTACAGTGGACAAAACAAAGACGTGACAACCATCGGAGTCAAAGCCGTACTGCTTGCTTCCGATGATCTGTCCAAAGAAACCGTGGAAAAACTTACAGAAACCCTGTTTTCCCACGCACAGGATCTGGCCTATGCCACATCTTTAGACGCTGCTTTTGACGAGACAGATGCATCCTCTGGTGTAACAATTCCCTTCCATCCGGGTGCTGCTGCTTATTATGCCAAGCAGGGAATCAGCGTCAATACAAAATAACATTTGAAAGAAGGACAACTATGGAAATACATTTGAATATGTACCAGACGCTGGCAGTTGCTGTATTGGTACTCTTGTTTGGCAGCTTTTTAAGACACCGCATTGGGTTTCTGGAAAAATTCTGTATTCCGGCACCTGTCATTGGCGGTCTTTTGTTTGCAATTTTGACCTGTCTTTGTTATGTTACCGGAATTGCGGAATTCTCTTTTGACGACACACTCCGGGAAGTATGCATGGTATTTTTCTTTACCTCGGTCGGTTTTCAGGCCAACTTAAAAGTGTTAAAAAGCGGAGGCACAGCCATGGCAGTTTTCCTCGGTCTTGTCGTTGCACTGATTCTATGTCAGAACCTTCTTGCCGTGGGATTGTCCCATGTCCTGCACTTAAATCCGCTGATTGGTATGTGTACCGGCTCCATCCCAATGGTCGGCGGTCATGGTACAGCCGGAGCATTCGGTCCTGTCTTAGAAGACTTTAATATTCAGGGAGCCACCACGATCTGTACTGCAGCTGCCACCTTTGGTCTGATTGCCGGCAGTCTGGTCGGCGGTCCGCTCGGCAGACGCCTGATTGAAAAACACAACCTGCTGGCCACCGCAGTCACGGAAGATGACAGTCTGCTCATCGAGGATGAAAAAAAGCATGAACGTCATACGAATATGTATGCGTCCGCAGTTTTCCAGTTGATCCTTGCGATCGGTCTGGGAACTATTTTTTCTTATTTTCTGACAAAAACCGGACTTACCTTTCCGGTTTACATCGGTGCCATGCTTGCAGCCGCACTGATCCGCAACATTGCCGAATACTCCGGCAAAGCAACGATCCACATGGGTGAAATCAACGACCTTGGAGGTATCAGTCTCTCCCTCTTTTTGGGTATGGCGATGATCACCTTAAAGCTCTGGGAACTTGCTTCTTTAGCTCTTCCGCTTGTGATCCTGCTGACGGCACAGGTCGTACTGATCTGTGTATTTACTTACTTCATCGAGTTTAACATTATGGGACGGGATTACGATGCTGCTGTACTGGTTGCCGGAACCTGTGGTTTTGGTATGGGTGCCACACCAAACGCCATGGCAAACATGCAGGCCATCTGTGACCGCTATGTACCTTCCGTAAAAGCGTATCTCCTGATTCCCCTGATCGGAAGTTTATTTGCGGATTTTATCAACAGCCTTGTAATTACCTTTTTTATCAATATTTTGTAATTGGGAGGACAACGAAAATGTTTTGGAAAAAATTAAAGAAAAAGGCAGCTGAAAAGCATAATTACGACCTGACCTACGACAATGTAGCGATTCCGGAAGTGCACACCCACAAACCGGAAGATCACGAAGAAACTCCGGGTGAAGATGCCCCGGTGCACTATGACAATGTAGCGATTCCGGAGGTACATATCCGCAGGAAAAAATAAAAGGCTCCGCAGAATCAAATCCCTGAAGGTTCCAGTTCTGCGGAGTTTTTCTTTTCCTGTCATTTATTTTAAATGCAGACGTTCTTCCTTTCCCTGAATCTGCAGCGTCACCGGGCGACCCACACGTACGCGTTCTCCCTGTTCTAACGTCCCTATCACGTTGTCTTCTTTCAGCAGTAAAATCTTCTCCGGAGAATCACTGATCATCCGGTATGTCTGTTTCGAAGGGTCATAGGAAATCTGACAATGTTTCCACTCGAATGTTTTGTTTCCTGCTGTATTCTTCTTTTTTGTGGAAGAATCCTCTTTCCGGCTGCGTTTCTTTTTCGACTTTCTCCGCCGGTGAGCTTTTTTGCGCCGCCAGCCGTGTCCGGACCGCTTCGGATTCTTTTCCCTTTTTATCTGCTCATTTCCCTGTTTTTCGGGTGGCCGGTACCCTCCTGTAATCCATCCTGTCAGTATGAGTATCCATGCGACTCCATGCAGCAGGGTAAAGAAATATATCCCTGACAACAGAAACGGATACAGTGCCGGAAACACAGCCAAAACAATCAGCAGTTCTGCCAGCACCAGACTGGTAAACAGCGTTGGCAGCAGCATCGTCTTTTTTCCTTCCGCCAGAAACAACATTCCCACAGACAAAAAACAAAGCAGTACCGGGAGCAGTGCTGCAATGGCACAAACTGCCAGAAGCCGCATCTGTCCCACTCCCTGTACATAAGAAAGACTGCTTTTTACCGTACCAACCGTGATCGGAGCTTTTAAAACGAAAGTATCTGCCACTCTGCCTTCTGTCAGATACGTATAACCTGCCCTTCCTCCTGCTTTCACCACATCCAGACCGGACAGCGTCATCTCCTGCCCGCCTGCCGAAAACTTACAAAACGGCAATAGCATGGAAAGTAATGCCAGAAGAAGTGCTATTGCTGCTATATTTTTCAATAAACGTCCATACGTTCTCATGCTCATTTCCTCCCATCGTTTTACATTCTGACAGGCTCATTATAGCACGGAATCTTTTGTCTTCTTATTAAATTTCTTTTAAATTTTTGTGATTCACAATTGCCACCCAGATTCCCGGGGCTTTCAACGGCACCGAAAGGATATAGGCCAGCACAACACGCAGCCCCAGAGAGATCACCGTAAGTACCACTGACATCTGTGCTTTGTTGATTGCCCGGTAATATCCGTACAGCAGAAACAGACACCCGATTCCACAGTAAAACGAGCCCTCGATACGCAGATACTGCACACCACACGCGATGACCGCCGTCTCCTGTGCCTTCACAAAAATCTCCATCAGAGATGCTGCAAACGTGCACACCAGAATGGAAATAATGATACTGAATACAATACTGATCGCAAAGGCTTCCTTCGTTCCCTTTTGGATCCGTCCGTAATCTTTCACCCCATAATTCTGTGCGACAAACGTGGAATACGCATTGCCGAAATCCTGTACCGGAAGATATGCAAATGTGTCAATTTTGACCGCTGCCGCAAATGCCGCCATCGTTGTTGCCCCGAAACTGTTTACAAGCCCCTGCACCATCAGAATTCCAAAATTCATGACCGACTGCTGCATCTCCTCCATGACTTCCTGTGGCACACGTAGAAACCACAGAATAGGATGCATACACACATACACCAGCACGTTAACGAAGACCATCACTGCCATGATCAGCACAAAAGCATGCGCCACAGCTACCCGCGCGCATGCTTATCGTTTTTCCCTTTATAAATGGAAAATAAGACTCCTGCCCCCATGGAAAGTCCCAGAAAAATCGAGGTCAAAAAGGTCATAAGTGTATAGGCGAACCCCACCGCCGCGAGTGCATTCTTTCCAACCACGCGCCCGACAATCAGTGTATCCGCAATATTGTAAAACTGTTGCATCAGATTGCCCGCCATCATCGGCAGTGCAAATAAGATAAGATTTTTTGATATTTTTCCTTTTGTTAAATCATAGTACATTCTTTTATTCCGTGATGATTTCCCCAACACTGCTTTCCATTTCGTCCTTTTCCAGAAGCATCTGCTGCGCCCGCTTATCCTCCGCGATTGCTGTCATGATACGGTTGATATCCTCCGGGCAGAACATCGTAATTGCCTGTGACAGGTCACTGAGATTATCCCGGTTGACCATCAGGCACCCGCCACCTTTTAAGCTGATGTTCAGGCACTTGCTCCGGTCGGTGACATCCCCGAGTGTAATCCGATTTCTGTCCGTATCACATACAAACGTAACCCCTTTGTACGTGATTGTACCGTTTTGTGCCAGATGCTGATACGGCGCTTTCTTTTCGGTTCCGTCTATATGCTCCCGAAAACTGCTTCCGCGCGTTTGTCCGTTTTGTGTACCCAGTCCTGCTACTTTTCCGTATAATGTATTGTATCCTGTCTGTAATGCTCCAATTGCCATATTCTTTTTATCCTCCGTAAGTTACATCCTGTTTTTCATGCTTTTCACCTCTGGAAAATAATTCCCGGGTTTGCATGTATTTATACATTTTCCCAGCTTTTATTTTTGTAATGTATTTATCCAGTTCCATACCACGGGCATATATATTTTTCGCCCGAGGTATAACACAAAAATCACCAGTATCACCGTAAGTATTCTCCGAAGCGGCCAGTACCATGGCTGTTTTCCAAGAAAGCCTTTCAGAATCCAGATTCCCATTTTCGCTTCTTTTTTCTGATTGCACCGCATACAGGCAGTACATAAGTTTTTCATATCATTCGAACCGTGAATTCCAAGCAATGCGGCTCTTCTACGCACTGCCGGATACTCCTCCATGCAATGAACCGGGAAAATATGGTCAATCGTTATTTTATCTTTTGGCTTCTTTTTCCCGCAGTATGCACACCGGTACTTTCCGGTTGATGATGGATGCTTTGCAAAAAAACGGCTACGGTAATTGCTGCTTCGCGTATACTGCGTTGGCACTGCTTCAAATGTAAGATTCCTTCTTCTGCAATAACGCTGCATATGATTTTTTTCCCGTCTGGAACATTCCTTTTTTTCATAATATACTCTGCCATTTTCCCTCCTGATACGGGTATATTTCTTCCACCACAGAAAAATGCGGCAGCACTTTACGCTTTTTGTTCCATTTTTTATTCTTACGGTATATGTCTGTGCCAACGTTGCAATTTCCTTTATTTCAATTTTTGGTTTTGCAGCTTATCATCCGTTTGTGTTAACTGCTATATTGCTAAATATCCAAATACTAATATCGTCACACCTTTCAAAAACTTTATACATTGGATGTGTTCTTCCGGCATATATGTAATATTCAGAAATCACGAATTATCTGCACGTATTCCTCTACCTGCGCATCATTTCGATATTGATTCAGGATTTCCTGCTGATCATTCTCATTGAGTTCTTCAAATCCGCGTGCAAATACAACCTGCTTGGATTCAAAAGATCCTGTTTCATTGCAGCATTCTCTATTTTCCATCTCTCATCTTATTCTTTAATTCCTGAACCACTTCCAGATAATCCCTGTGTTTCATATCCGGAAAAGCCTTGATCAGTCGTCCCTGTCCCACAAACGTATGCTCTACGATTGAGCTGGATAACTCATCAAATTCTTTCTGTAGATCTGCCTTATTTTTACGAAGCGTCTCAATGGATTTATTTACTTTCTCTTCCGTTGCTTCCTTAAACTCTGCCCTGGCCAAAGCCGCCTGCACCTTACCTTCGCCAACTTTCTGTACGGTATCAATCGTCGTTGTTGCCAGAGAATCACTAATCTTATCACTGATCACCCGCATGTTGGCACGAATTGTATCCAGCCTCGTAAGTTTCCTGTTCAGTCCCTGAATAACCGCAACAGTCACCATAAGATCCGCCAGATACAATGCATAAAGTATTGCAACGACCATCCACCCCACAATGGATGGCGCGTGCGCAGAAGTGTGATGTTCCACAAAAGACTGAAATACTTTCACAACAAGCAGAATCGCCACTCCCCAGATCAATGAGAACTCCAGACAGATATATCCATGAAAATTCAATGGCTTGTTGGAATAATCCCACCATCTTGCATGAAAGCAAACGTCGAGGAGCCATCCGGCGATCAGTTCAACCGCAGTTGCCAAAATCACACCAAACAGGAAAATCATACCGTCACTCAGCTGGTATCCGCTGCCCTGAAACGTATTCATCATCGCAAATACCGAAAGCACTCCAAATCCGTATACCGGACACACGGGTCCATTTAGGAATCCTCTGTTAATTACTTTTCCACAGGCTACCGCATGATAGACAACTTCAAGTGCCCAGCCTCCAAATGAATAGATCAAAAAATACCAGCATATCTGGTAATATGTCATTCCACAAATCATCTTTTATTCCCCTTATTCTAATATTCCATGTTAATAAAACAGCTCTCATATGATAGCTAAATGCCGTATTCGATGATTTCTTTGCATCTTCTGTCTGTTCTGATACCAGTTCTATCAAATTTTCCGCTTCTAAAATAATCACCTGCTATTTTCTCTAACTGCTCTGCAATCTGCGGAAACGGAAGGTTCAAATCCAATGTCCGCACCCATATCGTGTTGCCATCCATAGAATACTTATTATTCGGTGTTATTTGTTCCTGTGTCTTTGCATATAGTAACATTCCTGCAACATTTCCGGTTTGATTTCTATCCAGATTTTTCACATACGCAAATATCTGATACAAATTTCCCGAATATAAGGAGTTCTTTGTAATAAATACTTGTACGATTGATATCAAGCAGTTTTGCACCAACAGAAGCGGGTATTTCTTTAGTCGTCAAAAGGTTTTGGACTAAACTTACTCTCGTAGTCAGATCCACAAATTTCTTCAGATTTTTTTTGAGCCAGTCAACCTGCATGGTTAACTGACCAACCTTTTTGGCATACTCCGATTTTTCCTTGCGTTCTTCGGCAAGCTTTTCCTTAAGATTTTCCTCACGCTTGTCGTCAAATACAACTGACGCATTGTCAAGAAATTCCTTCTTCCAATTTCGGAGCAGATTTGGCTGAATATTATTTTCAACTGCCAGGGTATTGATATCCTTCTCACCCTTTAACAGTTCGATAACAAGGTCTGATTTGAATTTTACGCTAAAATTTCTTCTTTGTCTGGACATGATTTTGAATCCTCTCTTTCATACTGATTGTAGTATATCAGATTCATTAAAATCTGTCCGAAAAAGTGTCTTAATTTATGAGATCATTATACTGAATGACGGAACGCTGATAAAAACATACCTGTCATCGCTGATAGATGACCATTCGAGGTTCATTATACAGTCAGAGTTTTATGATAACCAGCGTCAGGAAATAGTGGAGGATACCTTTCATAAGGCAATCTTAAAACAGGGAAAATGTGATGCCTGCTATCTCGATAACGGGACACAGTACACCACAAACCAGCTTCACACAGCCCTTGCAAGGTTAGGAATCCGCGTTCTTCATGCAAAACCAAGAGCCTGTCAGTCTAAAGGAAAAATAGAAAAATTTCACCAGAAGGTGGACCGGTTCATCGCGGAAGTAAGGGTGGCGAAGGTGCATTCCCTGGAGGAACTGAATCAGAAATGGAAGTATTTTCTGGAGCAGGATTACCAGAAGGAAGCTCATGACGGGATTCGTGAATATTATGAATCCCATGGGGTAAAGGTGCCGGCGGAAGGGATTTCTCCCATGCAGGAGTTTAACAGGGATACCCGGGGGCTAATCTTTCTGGATGCCACAGTGGTAAGCGAAGCATTTCTGCATCATGAGACAAGAAAACTGGATAATGCAGGCTGTTTTTCCTTTGGAGATGTCAAATATGAGGCCAGTACAGCCCTTGCCAATGCAGAGGTGGGAATCGCCTATGACTCCATGAATACAGAGACTATAAAGGTTGTGTATCAGGACATGAAACCAATCATGGCACACTGGGTAAGTATCGGAGCTTTCTGTGATAAAACGGTGGATGTACCGGTTGGAATGACGGACAAGATACCGGAAACATCCAGATTTCTGGATGCTCTGGAAAAGAAATACAAAGAGGATCACAGGCTGATAGCAAATGCCCTTTCTTTTGGTGATTATGGAAAGGCAGGTGGCAGCCATGTATGAGGAATTCTTTGAGCTGATGCATACGCCGTTTACAAGAGATATTCCGGCAGACAGGCTGTACAGTTCGAGGCAGATAGAAGATGCCCTGGGGAGACTGACATACGTGGCAGACAGGCAGTTGTTTGCGGTAGTTACTGCGGATCCGGGATGTGGAAAATCAACGCTTATCCGGATGTTTGAAAGCAGACTCCCAAAGGATAAATATATGCTGCTGTATCTGTCTGACTCGAAGCTGACACCGAGGTGGCTGTATGCAGGACTTCTTGACCATATGGGACTGGAGGCAAGGTTCTACCAGGGAGATTCAAAGAGGCAGCTGCAGAAGGAAATCAAAACTGTCAGGACCGTCCAGAAAAAGAAAGTGGTGTTTGTACTGGATGAAGCCCATCTGCTGGGGAAGGAAACTTTGGAAGAATTTCGCTTCCTCTTGAATTACAGGTTTGATTCAGCCAGCCCCATGAGTCTGATACTGGTAGGACAGACAGAGCTGTGGGATCAGAAGCTAAGGCTGCAGATCTACGCAGCTATCTGACAGAGAATCGCTATGAATATCGCGTTGAACCGCCTGGACAGGGCAGAAACTGGCAAATATATCGCGGCACATATGGCGTATGCAGGAGTGAAACAGGATCTGTTCACCAGTGGAGCAGAAGATGAAATCTTCAAGGCATCCGCAGGCATACCACGGATGATCAACAGAATCTGTGAGAAAACACTGATGTACGCATATCAACAGCAGAAACGGCTGATAGATGAGCATATGGTGCGATTTGTAGCTGACCATGAAATGGTTGGAGGAATAGAGTAAAAAATCCGGGGCGAGAGCCCCAGAAGCAGTGACAGAAAGAAGAGTGAGTTTGTGACAATGTGTGAGAGCAGAGTTGTGACAGCTCATGGAATTTTTAACAGCAATAACACAACACAGGGAGAAATAAACATGACAGCATATACAGTAAGAGATGCAAAAATAGAGGATGCACAGCGGATACTTGAAATCTATGCGTATTATGTGGAAAATACGGCGATTACATTTGAATATGATGTGCCGTCCAAGGAAGAATTCAAACAGCGCATGAGGAAGACTATGCAGAAGTATCCGTATCTTGTCATTGAAAAAGAGGGAAGGGTATACGGATATGCCTATGCAGGACCATTTAAGGAGCGCGCGGCGTATGACTGGGCGTGTGAATTGTCTATTTATGTAGACCATGCCGCGAAGAAATGTGGACTGGGAAAACAGCTATACGCCGCTTTAACAGAGTGTTTAAAGCAAATGGGAATCACCAACCTGTATGCGTGTATCGGATATCCGCAGACGGAAGACGAATATTTGGATAAGAACAGCGAGCAGTTTCATGCACATCTGGGATTTCAGACAGTCGGCACATTTCACCGGTGCGGATATAAATTTAACCGTTGGTATGACATGATCTGGATGGAAAAGATGATTGGAGAGCATCAGAGCCAGCAGCCGCCGGTGGCATACCGGACGGCACAAAAAAACAGGATATAGCAGAAAAATATCGAAAGAATAATGAAATCGGTAAAGCAAAAATAAGCCGCAAAGTATGTATATACCGCCTATAAATCGTCAGATTCAGGTCTGAATGTCTGATTTTATGGGTGGGTATAAAGCGCTTTGCGGCTTATTTTAATAAGTACATCAGTCTGCTTATGCGTCAGCAGAGTCATCAGAAGCGGCAGGTGCGGCTTCCATGTTTTTCGGTAAAACCAGATTTAAAAGAATGGCAACGAGGAAAACAACAGCAACGCAGTTTTCGGCGAAGACCGTCTTTACAATCTGTGGAAAAATATCAAAAATTTCAGGAACCTGTGTAAAACCGATGCCGATACTTAAAGAAAGTGCGGCAATGGTGATATTTCTCTGGGAGAAACCACATTTTCCAATCATCTGAAGTCCGCTGATAACGATGTTACCAAACATCATCAGTGTACAGCCGCCAAGAACCGCATCCGGCAGTGTCGCAAGCAGTGAACCGAAAAACGGGAAAATTCCGGCTAAAATCATAATCACGGCACCGGCGCCAATCGCATAGCGGTTGACAACCTTTGTCATGGCAACCAGTCCGACATTCTGGCTGAATGACGTAATCGGCAGACAGCCAAAAACAGAAGACAATGCACTGATAAAACCGTCACAGGCAATAGAACCGGAGGTTTCCTTTAAAGTCGCTTCGCGGTTTAAACCGGCGGCGGCAAGGGCGGAGGTATCACCAATCGTTTCTGTTGCTGATACAAGAAAAATTAAAGTAACAGAAATAATAGCGTTTATGTTAAATTCCGGTTTAAACGGCAGTAACTGTGGAAATGCAATGATAGAAGTGCCTTCCAGAGAAGAAAAATCCACCGCACCCAGAATCACAGCCGCAATATAGCCCATAATCAGTCCGAATAAAACGGACAACTGCTTGAAATATGATTTTGCAAAAATATTAAAAAGGATACAGCAAAGCAGTGTAAATGTACCGAGAATCCAGTTCGTGGCAGAACCGAAGGTTTCACTGCCGCTGCCGCCGCCAAAGGAAGCCGCACCGACGGATAATAAAGAAAATCCGATAGCGGTTACAACGGTTGCGGCAACAATCGGTGTAATCAGGCGGAGCCAGTATTTTGCAAGAAGTCCTAAGATACCCTCAATAATACCGCCGACCAATACCGCGCCGACAATTGCATTATAGCCGTAGGTTGGTCCGAGGTAGCAGAATACGGATACAAACGTAAAACTGATACCCATAACAATCGGGAGTCCCGAACCGATTTTAAAAATCGGGAAAAGCTGTATTAAAGTACCAATACCGGCAATCAGCATGGCACTCTGGATTAGAGAGGCGCTGTCAGCTGTAGACAGCCCGCTGGCTGCGGCAACGATAAAAATAGGTGCGATATTGGCAACAAACATTGCCAGTATGTGTTGTAAGCCAAAAGGAATGGCTTGTTTTACGGAAATCTTACCATTCAGATGATACAGATTTTCCGTTGAGGTCGTTGTATTTTTGTTCATGATATTCTCCATTTGCAGGCAGTGCGTTTTACCGCCGCTGCCTTTTTACATTAAGTTGTTTTGTATTTTATTTCTGTTTTATTCCTGGCGGAAAGTAATTGTACCGGTTGCGGCATCCATGCTGTCTACAATTGCAAGGGATTCCAGATGATAACCGAGGTTGCGGATAATGCGTCCGCCGGACTGGAAGCCTTTTTCAATGACAATGCCGATACCCTCGACCGTTGCGCCTGCTTCATTTACGATAGAAATAAGCCCCTGTAACGCACAGCCGTTTGCAAGAAAATCATCAATAATCAGTACGTGGTCGTCCGGGCTTAAAAATTTCTTGGAAACAATCACCTGATTCTTGCATTTGTGGGTGAAGGATTCCACTTCCGCAACGTACATTTCACCTTCAATGTTAATGCTTTTTGACTTCTTTGCGAAAACGACCGGAACATCAAAATGGCGCGCTACCATGCAGGCAATACCGATACCGGAAGCTTCAATCGTCAGAATCTTGTTAATATGTTCGTTTGCAAAACGGCGCTTAAATTCTTCACCGATTTCATCAAACAGCTGAATGTCCATCTGATGATTTAAGAAGCTGTCTACTTTTAAGACATTTCCTTCTTTTACAATACCGTCTTTTGTAATGCGTTCTTCTAAGAAATTCATAATTCCTCCTAATAAAATGTGGTTGTTAAAATGACGGGCAGACCCGAATCACATTCGGTCAGGCACATCATTTATAGGATTTTAGATAAATTATAGTCTATCAAAATGGCACGGATGTAGCAATATAAAAGTTGAAATTGGGAGAAAATAACCTATATTAGTTCCGGAGTATTTGTGTTACAATGTCAGAAGATATCTTAGGTAAAGCCGGACATTGAAAAAATCGCAGGATACAGTATAATGAAAAGTAAAATAAAAGGATAAGCCGCAGAGCGGCGGAAACGGGGGTATTTTATGTTAAAGGACTGGAACAGATTGGAACAACCGTCAAAAGAGGAAATGGAACAGCGTTTAAAGAAGGCGCGTGCGCGCTTAGAACAGCAGCAGATTCTGATGAAGGAAAAGAAACTGCCGGTGCTGGTGCTGTTAGAAGGCTGGGGTGCGGCAGGCAAGGGCAGTGTGCTTGGAAAGATTATTAAAAATATCGACCCGCGCTTTTTTAAAGTGGCAGTTATGGATGAGCCGACAGAAGAAGAAGCACGCAAGCCGTTCTTATACCGTCATTTTGTAAAGATACCGGAAGCGGGAAAATTCGTCTTTATGGACAGCGGATGGATGAGCGAAGTGACAAGGGAAAAGCTGCGCGGGGAATTATCCGAGCAGGAGTATAAAAAGAAAATAGAAAGTATCAAACGTTTTGAAAGACAGCTTACAGACAACGGTTATCTGCTGATGAAGTTTTTCTTCCAGATTGATGAAAAGGAGCAGAAAAAGCGGCTGGATAAGCTGGCGGATGACAAAAATACGAGCTGGAGAGTCAGTGAACATGATGTATGGCAGAATAAGCATTATGATAAATGCATGGATGTTTATGAGCAGTATCTGTGCGATACGAACCAGTCGAGCGCGCCGTGGTATCTGGTAGATGCCAAAGATAAAAAGTGGGCGCAGTTACAGATTTTGGAAACGCTGGTGCAGGGGATTGACACGGCACTTCAAAACAGTACGCTGGCAGTGCCGCTGTTACAGAATGCATTTCCGTTAAAACCGATTGAAAAGCTGGCAGACGTGGTGTTGGATAAGACTTTGACAGAGGAAGAATATGATACTTTGTTAAATCAGTATCAAAAGCGTCTGCGCGAACTGCACAATGAATTATACCGTAAAAAAATACCGGTTATCATTGCCTATGAAGGCTGGGATGCCGCAGGAAAGGGTGGAAATATCAAGCGTATTACCGAAGCGTTAGACCCAAGGGGGTATGAAGTACACCCGATTGCAAGTCCAGAACCGCATGAAAAGGCAAGACATTATCTGTGGCGTTTTTGGAACAGACTGCCAAAGACCGGACATGTTGCGATATTTGACAGAACGTGGTACGGCCGTGTCATGGTTGAACGGCTGGAGGGCTTTTGCAGTGAAAATGACTGGCAGAGAGCCTATGTGGAAATTAATGAATTTGAAAAAGAGCTGGCAGACTGGAATGCAGTTATTGTAAAATTCTGGGTGCAGATTGATAAGGATACACAGCTTGCACGTTTTAAGGAACGTGAAAATACACCGGAAAAACGTTGGAAGATTACAGACGAGGACTGGCGTAACCGTGAAAAATGGGATTTGTATGAGGAAGCAGTCAATGAAATGCTGCAAAAGACCAATACAGCCTATGCGCCGTGGCACATTTTAGAGTCCAATGACAAAAAATATGCGAGAATCAAAGCATTAAAGACCGTTATTGAGGCAATTGAGAAAAAAATGGAATAAAAAACGGAGTATCTTATGAACATTTTTGACATCATCGGGCCGGTCATGGTCGGACCGTCCAGCTCCCACACGGCGGGAGCGGTAAGAATCGGCTACATTTCGGGAAAATTGCTCGGAGAGCCGGTGAAAAAAGCAGCGATTTTATTATACGGTTCATTTCTTGCAACAGGAAAGGGCCACGGAACACAGAAAGCTTTAGTGGCAGGACTTCTTGGCATGGTACCGGACGATATACGGATTCCGGACAGCTTAAAAATTGCAGCGCAAAAAGGAATTGAAATTACTTTCGGCACGGCACAGCTGCGGGAAGGACACCCGAACTCCGCACAGATTTATCTTACCGGGGAAACGGGAAGGACGTTAGAGGTCATCGGAGAGTCGATTGGCGGCGGCAGAATCAACATTGCACAGATTGACGGAATCCAGACCAATTTTACAGGCGAATATCCGACGTTAGTCGTGCATAACCTCGACCAGCCGGGACACGTGACGGAAGTTACTGCCATGCTTGCAAAAGCTCGCATTAATATCGCAACCATGCAGCTGTACCGCTCGGCGCGCGGCGGCGATGCAGTTATGGTGCTGGAGTGCGACCAGGAAGTGCCGGAGCAGATTGTCCACCGGTTAGAACAGCTTTCGGGTATTAAAAAAGTAACGTATCTGAGCCTTGTATAAAAGCTGTATACAAAAAACAATGCGGAATGGAGAGTATATGATTTATCATTCAATTCAGGATTTATTAAATCTGGCAAAGGAATATCAGATACCTTTGTGGGAGGTTGTATGCCGGGCGGATATGGAAGAACGGCAGGTTACAAAAGAGCAGTCCTTTGAAACGATGCACCGGATGTATGAAGCGATGAAGCAGGCAGACAGCGCGTATGATAAAGATTTAAAATCGGCAAGTGGACTGGCGGGCGGCGACGGCGAAAAACTGCATTGCTATAATGCGGCAGGAAAAAATATTGCGGGAGAATACATTGGGCTTGTCATGGAAAAGGCAGTCAAAATGGGCGAGTCCAATGCCTGCATGAAGCGGATTGTTGCTGCACCGACGGCCGGTGCATGCGGCGTGATTCCGGCAGTTTTTCTGGCATATCAGGAATATTTCCGGGCAGAGGAACAAAAAATGGTGGAAGCGATGTATCTGACGGCGGGAATCGGTGCGGTGATTGCGGAAAATGCAAGCATTGCGGGCGCGTCCGGCGGCTGTCAGGCAGAAATCGGTTCGGCAAGCGCCATGGCGGCGGCAGGGCTTGCCTATTTGCAGGGCGGCGACGATGAACAGATTGTCAATGCTATGGCATTCGCCTTAAAAAATATGCTGGGGCTGACTTGCGATCCGGTCTGCGGGCTGGTAGAAGTGCCGTGTATTAAAAGAAATTCAGCCGGTGCGGTCAATGCTGTCACCAGTGCGCAGATGGCACTCGCGGGCGTCTGCAGTGCGATTGCACCCGATGAAGTCATTGATACGATGCGCCGTATCGGCAATGCGCTTCCGGCATGTTTAAAGGAAACGAGCGAAGGCGGGCTTGCAACAACTCCTTCGGCGCAGAAGGTACGCGAAAAAATGGACGGAGAACAGTAACTATGCCTCTTGATTTAACACAACTGTCACAAATTACAGAACCGCTTCTTGCGTGGTATGAAAAAAATGCCCGTGTATTGCCGTGGCGTGAAAATACCGATGCTTACCGCGTGTGGGTATCGGAAATTATGCTGCAGCAGACAAGAGTGGATACGGTGATTCCGTATTACGAGCGCTTTTTACGGCGTTTTCCGGATGTGGCGGCACTTGCCGCGGCACCGGAGCAGGAGCTTTTAAAAATGTGGGAGGGGCTTGGATATTATTCGCGGGTGCGAAATATGCAGAAAGCTGCACAGCAGATTTGTGAAAAATATAACGGCATTTTCCCAAACGAATATGAACAGCTTTTGTCCCTGCCGGGTATCGGTGCTTATACGGCGGGAGCAGTCGCTTCGATTGCGTGGAACAAGCCTTATGCGGCGGTGGACGGAAACGTGCTTCGCGTGGTGACACGTCTGACGGCAGATTCCAGAGAAATTTCCGATACAAAATTTAAAAATGAAATCACAGCGGCATTGCAGGAAATTTATCCTGTGGACAAGTGCGGTATCTTTACCCAGAGCCTGATGGAACTGGGCGCAGTTGTCTGCATGCCAAATGGTACACCGCGATGCACGGAATGTCCGCTACAAAGCTTATGCAGTGCCTGTGCGGCGGGCACACAGCCAGCGTATCCCGTAAAGAAAAAGAAAGCACAGCGCAGAATCGAAGAAAAGACCGTGCTTTTAATGATACATGCGGGCAGGCTGGCACTGCAAAAAAGAGCCAAGAGCGGATTGCTTGGTGGCATGTGGGAACTGCCGAATCTTTCGGGAAAAGCAGATACAGCGCAAATTCAAAAGTGGCTTGAAAAGTGTGGAATCACGGACTGTCGGATACAAAAAGGCAGTCCGGTGTGCCACATTTTCACACATATCGAGTGGCATATGGACAGTTATCTTATCGAATGTGGAAAAGCAGCCCTGGATTCGGATTTTACGTGGATAACAGAGCAGGCTTTGGAAAAGGAATATGCACTGCCGACAGCCTTCAAAAAAGTGTATACACAAAACCGGCCATTGTGAGAAATTTGTTGACATTGGGCGGTAAGTGGAGTATAAAGTTTATATCGCTATTAACATACATTTATAATAGGAAGAAAATTTTTTGGAGGATGTAACGATGGAAAGTTACAAGTTTTTACTGGATTTGGCAGTGATACTGCTTTGTACAAAGGTATTGGGGCTGGCGACGAAGCGTGTACAGATGCCGCAGGTTGTCGGCTCATTGCTTGCCGGTCTTTTGTTAGGACCGTCTATGCTGGGGCTGCTTACGGAAACGGAGTTTTTAAGTAATGTAGCGGAGCTTGGCGTTATCGTACTGATGTTCTGCGCCGGACTGGAAACAGATATTAAAGAGCTGAAAAAGAGCGGAAAAGCTGCATTTGTTATTGCACTCTGTGGCGTTATCGTGCCGATTATCGGTGGATTTGCCGTTGCATATTTCTTTAACAAGCCGGGTGTTATTGATTCGGATGCCTCATGCAGCGTTGTGCTTCAGAATGCATTTATCGGCGTTATACTGACGGCAACTTCTGTCAGCATTACGGTTGAAACCTTAAAGGAAATGGGCAAATTAAAAACTCATTCCGGCAACGCGATTTTAGGGGCTGCCATTATTGATGATATTTTAGGTATTGTGGCTCTGACAATTATTACAAGTCTTGCAGATGAATCGGTGAATGTAGCGGTTGTACTGTTAAAGGTTGTATTATTCTTTGTATTTGCAGGTGTTGTGGGTTTTGTATTTTACAAGTTTTATAAAAAATGGATTGAAAGCGCTGACCGCGGACGTCACAGACATGCCATCATAGCTTTTGTATTCTGCCTTTTAATATCTTACGTGGCAGAAGCGTGGTTTGGTGTTGCGGATATTACAGGTGCATATATTGCAGGTCTGATTATTTCCAATACAGAGCGTTCTGAATTTATCCAGTCCCGTTTTGACACCCTTTCATTTTTACTGCTCTCACCGGTATTTTTTGCAAGTATCGGACTGAAGGTAGAACTGCCGAATATGACAGGAACGATTATTGCATTTACCGTTGTATTAGTTATTGTAGCGGTGTTGACCAAAGTTATTGGCTGCGGACTCGGTGCAAAGATATGCGGATACAAGCCGTATCAGTGTAAGCGCATCGGTGTCGGCATGATTTCACGAGGCGAGGTCGCCTTAATTGTAGCCAGCAAAGGTGCGGCACTCGGCATGATGGGCAGTGCCTTTATGGGACCGGTTGTTATCGTGGTTGTTATTACAACGATTATCACACCGATTTTGTTAAAAATAGTATTTAAGAAAGGTCCAAACAATTACATACCGGATTCAGAAAGCATTTCCACATATCATACAAAGATCAGCGATTTGAGAAAGAATCTGTTTGGATAGGTTAAAATAGAATGATTAGAAACTGCAGTCTGGAAGAAATTTCCGATGGAAAGTTATATAGTGAAAATGATATGGTAAAGACAGATACGAATCAGTGTCAGGGCTGCAATTCCGTATGCTGTCACGGCATGGGAGATTCGATTGTGTTAGACCCGTATGATATCTGCCGTCTGACAAGACAGCTTCAGATGCCGTTTGAAAGTCTGGTGGAGAAACATCTGGCATTAAATGTCGTAGACGGCGTGATTCTACCGAATCTGAAAATGGCAGGGGAAAACGAAACCTGTACATTTTTAAATGAACAGCAGCGCTGCCGGATTCACGGTGCAAGACCGGGTATCTGCCGGCTGTTTCCGCTGGGAAGATACTGGCAGGACGACACACATTTTCAGTATATCCTGCAAAAGGACGAGTGCCACAAGCACAATCTCACGAAAATCAAGGTGAAAAAGTGGCTGGATACGCCGGATTTAGAAGCGTATAACGCATTTCTTGTGACATGGCATGCTTTTTTAAAGGAAATTCAGGCGGCACAGCAGGGACTGGATGAAGGGCAGAACAGAATTTTAACAATGTATATTTTAAAAAGCTTCTTTGCACTGCCGTATGACGGACGCGATTTTTATGTGCAGTTTGAAGAACGCATGAAAAAAGCAAGACAGGATTTGGCAATGGACTAGCCGGAAAGAGAGGAAACATCAATGAAAATCGACTTGTTTCAAATCGGAAATTTTCATGTACGCGGATATGGCTTTATGATTGGACTGGGATTTCTTCTGGCGCTGGTGCTTGGGTGTAAGCGGGCAAAAAAGCTGGAGTTGAAAGACGAATCCGTGATTGATATCGCAATTCTTGCGATCATCGGCGGATTCTTAGGCGCAAAGATTTTGTATGTGATTGTAAGCTTTAAGGATTTCTTAAAAGACCCGCTTGCGGTTTTGGGGTCTGAGGGCTTTGTTGTTTACGGCGGCATTATTGCGGGGGTGCTTGCGGCGTGGATTTACTGCAAAGTAAAAAAACTCGTATTTTTGGAGTATTTTGATTTAATCATGCCGGAAGTGGCACTTGCACAGGGTTTTGGCAGAATCGGCTGCTTTTTGGCAGGCTGCTGTTACGGACGGGAAACAACCGCCGCATGGGGCATTACATTTCCCGCAGACAGCATGGCGCCGTCAGGCATAAAGCTTATTCCGACACAGCTTCTTTCAGCAGCAGGGGATTTTTTGATTGCCGCAATCCTGATATGGATTGCACACCGTTTTTTATATCAGCAGAAAAAGCTGATAACAGGCGATATCGGCAGTATTTATTTACTGCTGTACGGTATCGGAAGATTTCTGATTGAGTTTTTAAGAAATGATTACCGTGGGGCGGTCGGATTTTTGTCCACCTCCCAGTTTATTTCCGTTTTTATCGTGGCGCTTGGGGTAACGCTGATGGTTTACCATAGAAAAAAGAATCCGGTAAAGTAAAAGAACAGGATACGGAGTAAAATTTCAAAGGAGAAAAGGGGTAGTGTATGAAAAGTGCAAAAAATGAATTAAAACAGTTTGTAGCCGGAGTTGTTATGTTGATTGTGGGGTTGTTTATTTTATCCCAGAAAGTGGTTGTATCGTCCGGCTGGTTCGGTTACGGCGGAACAATTATGCTTGGTGGTGTCCGTCTGAATTCGGGGATGATTATGATTCCGTTTATTATCGGTATTATATGGATGTTCGCAAGCGGAGCCTCTTTTGCATCGAAGTTGTTTACGGCATTGAGTGTCATTTTGATTGTAGCATCCATTATTTTAAATACAAATATTTACATGGTTTCAATATCAATGTATGAATGGGTTATTATGCTCGTGCTGATTTTTGGCGGAGCAGGATTTGTTGCAAAGGTCTTATTCTCCGATGCATATAAGGAAGAAAAGCATAAGGGGAAAAAGAAAGATGCAGCCGGTGAAGATTCAACACAGGATTCACTGGATGCGGAGATTGAACGCATGAAAAAAGGCTTAAAATAGGCAAAAAATAAAGATACTACTAAAAATACTACCAGGATTCGTCTATGGTAGTATTTTCATTTTCAGCCGGATTTGATAAATAAAAGGTGTAAACAAAATAAATCAACCGCCGCAGGAAGCGGCAGAAAGGAGAAAGTTATGGTTACAGTTGTATCTGTTCTTTCAGTTGTTGCAGCAATTTTTTGTATGGTATTTTTAAGTCAGGGGTCTTTTAGCATGATTGGATATTTTATAGACCTGCCGGGACTCATTTTTTTGGCACTGCTTGTAATTCCGGCTGTATGCATTTCGGGATTTGCAAAAGATTTTGGCAAAGGGCTTGCAATCTCTATGCACAAGAATTCGGAAGTTACATTATTACAGCTGAATAAAAGTATTGAAGCAGTAAAGCTGGTTCAAAAGCTGCTGATTTATGCAGGTGTATTTATCAGTCTGTTTTCATTTGTGGTTGTTGTACAGGTTATGCCGGATGCCGTGCAGTACAGTGCGCAGGAATATATGCAGGTTTTTGGCAATAATTTTGCAGTTGCAATTCTTCCATTGATGTATGCATTGGTATTCAGCCTGTTGTTACTGCCGGTATCCGCAGTATTACAGCATAAAAAGATTGAATACATACAGAAGTAGCAAAAATGCCTGCGAAATGAGGATTCGTATGAAAAAATTTATTGTGAAATTTGCAACAGTGATACTGTATGTATTGATGGTGGCATATCTGTCAGAATTCAAAATCGGACTGTTGCTGGACTGGAAAGCGCTGGCAGCAGTGTTTTCCGGCAGTCTGCTGTTTTCAGTACCGGCAGTATTCAACACGGACAGCCGCAGCTCGTGGAGGAATACGTTCTGTAAAAATATCATTACAGCGGGATATATTGCAACGTTTTTGTTTTTATTTGCCCGCTTAAACCAGCCGAAAGGCTATGAAAATCTGCTCGCGGATATTGCGCTGAACTGCCGTCCACTGCTGTACAGCCTGATATTATATATCCTTTTAAAGCCGGACAAGCAGTCGGAGGAAGATGAACCGGCGGAAGATTTGACGGAGGAAAGTGAAAGTACACGGGAGGATTGTGAACAAGAGGGCAGTGTCCTACAAGAAAAGAATATGAAAAATATACAAAAAGAATATTCACAAAAGGAGGTCTTAAAAGAAAGTGCCATAGAGGTAAAGGAATCGACAGCCGGTAGATATGAAAGCGGTATCGGACAAAATACGGATAAGCGGGATAAAACGGCAGAACAGATTTATTATGCGTTCCGTAACAAAGGACTGACCCAGAGGGAGGCAGAGGTCGCAAGACTGGCATGTTCCGGGCGCTCTAATAAGGAAATTGCAGAAGAACTGGTCATTTCCGAAACGACAGTCAAAAAACATATGCAGCATATTTTTGAAAAACTGGAGATAGGGAGCCGGGAGGAACTGCGGAATATGTAAATAATGGTAAATAATAACAAGCGGTCAGTTCACCGTTGTCACTTGACTTGACTGACCGCTTGTTATTATTTCTGCTATACGGAATTGCTTTTTTTTGATAATATATATTAAAGATACAGTACATGTTTTAGGATATAAGAATGTCGGGTAGGTGATTTTGATGAAAGCAGATGAAGTGATATGTGAGGTTTCAAAGCTGTGCAGGGATTTTCAGGCAGATGAAGTGATTTTATATGGTTCAAGGGCAAGGGGGACAGCCAGAGAACGCAGTGATATTGATATAGCGGTGTCAGGAGTGGAATGTTTTGACGAACTTGTTGAAAAAATAGAAGAACTGCCGACACTTTACAGCGTGGATTTATTAAATATGGATACTTGCAGGAATGAATTGTTATTGGAGGATATTAAGCAATATGGACGAAAAATTTAGCAGACGTTTTAAATCTTTTTGTAATTCACTGGAGGCGTTGTCGGAGGCAAGGGAAAGAGATTTATCAGATTCTTTTGTATTAAGTGGGACAAGTGCTAAATTTAGTATAACATTTGATTTGTCATGGAAGGTTATGAAAGATATACTGGTGCAGTATTACGCGATAACAGGTTTTGTGGCAGGCTCGCCAAGGGAAGTCCTGCGGGAAGCTTTTAAGGCAAATTTAATTTCAGATGATGCATGGATGGATATGTTAAAAGTGAGAAATGAACTTGCGCATGATTATGATTGTGAAATTGTAAAAAAGCACTGCAATACAATTGTTGAAAAGTATATTGATTTGTTTTATGAGTTTGAGGAAGTCGTGAAAAAACTAGGGGATTAGAGGGAAAACAGGTATACAAATTATGAATATAAAACTTATAATATTTGATTTTGATGGAACGATAATGGATACCAAAAAGACGATTGTAGTTTCAAAACAGGAAACATTACGTCAGATGGGATTAGATGTGGCAGAAGAACAGGCTTGTGCCGATACAATTGGTATGTCAGCAAAAATAGGATTTCAGAAGTTATGTCCGGAATTGTCAGATGATATGATTGATTTATGTATGAAAAAATATCGTGAAATTTTTGATGAAACCAAGAAAACAATCCCGCCGTTATTATTTCCTAATATGATTGAAACATTAAACAGATTAAATGAAAAAGGTATTGTTTGCACAATTGCTACTTCAAGAGGACGAGATTCATTACTTGGTTTTCTTGAAAGCATGAACATTGCAAAATATTTTTCGTATTTGTTAGCAGCAGAAGATACTACTTTGCATAAGCCTAATGCAGAACCGGTAAAAAAGACATTAAATGAGTTGTCATATAATGCACAGGACACTTTAGTCGTTGGGGATATGCCATTTGATATACTTATGGGCAAAAATGCAGGTGTGTATACATGTGGAGTAACCTATGGGGTTTCAGGCAAAAATAGTTTGTTAGAGGCGGGAGCAGATTGGGTAATTGATGACATAAGCGAATTATTGGAAATTGTATAAGGAAAGTTTATTTTTTTATCGGCACGATTTCAGATATAGAATAAGTAAATGAATAATTACTTAATTTACAAACACTATTTATTTTATATAACAGAAAAAGTAAACGGAGAAACACACCATGTACTTATTAGCAGAAGTCTTTTTTTATGCCGGACAGCGAAGTAGTCTGCCGCAAGTGGGATACCGACCCGATGCCGTTTTTGATAACGCGGGAAATTACTGGGGAATTACATTTGTTGAATTGCAGGCTGACCGATTTGATGTTCCGATTCCGGCGATTATAAAATTTACATTTGAGGAGTATCATTATAGTGAGGTCAGTGTCGGAGCAACGTTTTCGATTATGGAGGGCGGACACAAGGTTGGTGTCGGAAAGATTATTGGAATGGACATTTAAAGGGGCGGGACAGCCAACACATGATATGAGATAGGGGGAAAAAATATGAAGAAGACAGCAGTAAAATTAAAACATACAGATTTTAATATGAAAGAACACGGTTTTGTGGGACACCTTGCAGAGCCGGAGCAGACCAACGGCAAAGCAGTCATTGTGATTATGGGCGGAGAGCAGAGCCTTCTTCCGGGCATTAAAATAGCAGAGCGGTTTGCGGATTATGGATTCACTGGGTTAGCCGTATCATTGTTTGGTGCGGAGGGACTTCCGGACACGCCCGACCGATGTCCGCTGGAAATGTTTGAGTGTGCGGTTGATTATTTAAAGTCAGAAAGAAATATTGCACACATTTCAACTTACGGCCAGTCAATGGGCAGTATTTTTGCAGTTTTGACGGCGCAGTATGTAGGAAATATTGAAAATGTTGTAATGGTTTCGCCTACGCATGTGCCGTTTGAGGGAGCGGCTAAGGACAGAAAACATATGTCGGGACACAGTGTAGTTACGTGGAAAAATGTGGATATTTCTTTTGTCAGAGCTGATTTTTCAAAAAGAAAGGCTTCAAAATATTACAAAACAGATATTGTTTCGCACAAAGTTATGGGCATGTGGCTTGCGTATTATGAAGCTTATCAGGATAAGGCGGCGGAAGAAAAAGCACATTTAGAGATCAAAAAGACAAATGCAAGAATATTGATGATTGCGGGAGGTGCAGACGAAGCGTGGCCGGAGATTATACCGCATGATTCCGCTTGTCGGCATGATGTATAAAAGCTTTGGGAAACACAAAAAGGAATGTATGGCGGCGTTTGAACAGTCTGAAAAAGAAATAATAAACTGGTTAAGATAATAAGAATTGGCATGGCAAACTGCTATCCGCATGTACTGGCAGAACTTTGTGAAACCTTTGAAATAAAACCGTCTATTGTGAGGTGGTTGTTGAGAGGGAGATAGATTAGGCATATATAATGTTAATTATTAAAATTTCTGTACGAAAGGTAAAATTATATGATTACGATAAAAGAGTTCTATGGTGATGTTAAAGATATAGATGAGAGTGTTCTTGCAGTGAAATCAGATTGTTTATGGGAGAAAGGTTCACTATTGGATATAAAGAATCTGGTTACACCACAGTTATTTCATTTACATATTCTTGTTAATCTGATTGGAAATTGGAGATACGAAGGCTGGTGGTTTATAATGTGCGAAATGGTGCAATTTGTACCTTATATTGCTGAGACATTAAGCCAGGCAGGGGCAGAAGATATGAAAACAGCTTTTGAAAAGGTAATTGACTGCTTTCCCGGAGACACGAGATTTGAAGATTCAGAGGAATATTTTGATATTGTTAATTTTTTACAAAGCATGGCATATAAAGTAAAGAATGAAAGCTTGAAAACTATAACGCGGGAGGAGCGCAAAGCCAATATAAAAAAGCTGCAAAAGTGTGTAGACGAATTGGATGAGATAACCAGCAGGTATTGGGGCGATGATGCGCCTGGTCATGGGTGGAAACAGGCAATAGATTATATTGAATTGAACCGCTAGTATAAAATCAAAAATATATGTATTTATGGACGAAAAATCGCTTAGATATGCGATTAAAGCTCAAAGCATACGGAAAATTTGGAGGTTTTGTCCATTTTCCAGATGTAAAATCTGCCGAAACATGATGACACGTATGAACTGCACCGTCTGCTGGGAGCACTGTTATCCAAGGAACTTACAATAGATGAAAAACTAAACATAAATGGTTTTACTGTAGAGCAGATTGCATCTCAATTACCCTATCGACACATGCTGAACGTATGGCACAAATCAAGCTTTAAAGGTACGGGAGTAATCCTTTATTTATAAAAAATACCGCCAAAGAAATAGTCACATTAAGCTGTCTGTTTCTTATGGCGGTTTTTGATTTTTTACCGGTATTTACAGAGGACAAAACAGCGTGCAATTAAAATTTTGTTGACAAATACCCCATTGGTGTATATAATTATCTGCGATATTAATACCCCACAGGGGTATATTTTAATCGGTAATATTAAAGGAAAATGAAACATGGGAATGGAAAGAAAAGTTCTTATTATCGATGGCATGACCTGTATTAACTGTCAGAATAAAATAGAGCAGGAATTAAAGAATACAGCAGGAATTTCTAAAGTGCAGGTTTCCTATAGCAAAGGACAGGCTGAAATAGAATTTAATCCGGAAATAGTGACATTAAACCGTATTGCTGCGATTATTGAGAAGCTGGATTATACAGTTATCGATAAAAAGCAGGCAGATTCTTTAAAATGGGTTAGAAGGATTGGAACACTGGCGGTTATTATTTTACTGTATTATCTGTTACAGCATTTTGGTATTTTAAATTTACTTGTTCCGTCAATGCTTGCCGATTCCCAAATGAGCTATGGCATGCTCTTTATTGTAGGGCTTTTAACATCCGTTCACTGTATAGCGATGTGCGGCGGGATTCATCTTTCACAGTGTATTCCTTCGAGGAACGCTGAGAATACAAGTTCATCCAGAATAAATGTCATCATGCCTTCGGTACTGTACAACGCGGGACGGGTAGTTTCGTATACGGCAGTCGGATTTGTGCTTGGCGGAGCAGGAATGATTCTGACGGGCGGTTCGGGCAGTGGAATGCCGCTGCTGCTACAGGGCATATTAAAAATAACAGCCGGATTATTTATGGTGATAATGGGAATCAATATGCTGGGGATTTTTCCGGCATTGAGAAAGCTTCAAATCAGATTCCCGCGAAAGTCCGTCATAAAAATCAATCAGAAAAAAAGAACGGAAAAAAGACCGTTTGTTATCGGACTGTTAAACGGTCTCATGCCATGCGGCCCGATGCAGTCCATGCAGATTATTGCACTCGGTTCGGGCAATCCCATATCGGGAGCACTGGCAATGCTGATGTTCAGCTTAGGCACGGTTCCGCTGATGCTGGGGCTTGGAAGCCTTGTATCGGCGCTTGGGAAAAAATACACGAAGCTTGTCATGCAGACAGGTGCGATACTGGTTGTGGTGCTCGGACTTGCAATGCTTTCACAGGGAGCGGGGCTGGCGGGTATCAGGCTGGATAGGATTTCTCAGGTATCTGACGGTGCAAAGGAATTGGATACGGCTGTGATTGCGCAGTCGGGGAACATTCAGTATGTGGAAAGCAATCTGGATTTCGGGACGTATCCTGAGATTACCGTTTATACGGGTATTCCGGTAAAATGGACGATAAATGTGCCGGAAGAAGTTATCAATGGCTGTAATTACAAAATGATAGTAAAGACCTACGGAATCACCCATGAATTTACACCGGGTACAGAAGATAAAAGTGCAGGTTCTAAAAATACGGCGGCTCAAAGTACAGCTTCGACAGAAAACGCCGCAGCTGCGTCATACATAACGCCTGCCGTAGAAAACGGACAGTTAGCAATAGATATCGGTACACTGACAGAACATCCGTTATATGTAAATTATGATTCAAACGGAACCAATATACAGATGATTGCCGTAAATGCGTCTGACGGCTCAGCACGATTATCACTGAACACCTGTCAGACCTGCAATCCTTCTCCAAAAGCGTATTTCAAGGAGAGAAGCGGCAAATTAGTATGTCAGAACTGCGGAAATGTATTTAAAATGGACAGTGTAGGCAGCACTGCGGGCGGTTGTAATCCGATGAATATTCAATATACGGTTGCAGACGGGAAGATAACCGTAAATATGGCGGATTTAGACAGCCATGCAAAACTGTTTTCTTCATGGAGCGGTCCGGTAGAATAGAGTAAAATAGCGGTACGGTATATTTTCAAAATGAATATACCGTGCCGTTATTTTTATGATACAATACAGGTATGGTACAGAATTTTTTTAGAAGTTACAAAAAGAGGGGTGTGATAACGATGAAAATAAAACAGCAAAAGCAGATAAAAGCATTTTTAATTGAAGAATTCGGAAATAAAAAGGGATGTGCAGTATCTGACAGGCAGGAAAAAATGCTGGATACATTGATTCAGAATACAAAAAATAAATCCGAAAATCAGATGAAAACCCTTGCCCAGACGATACTTCCACGCATAGCGTTGCATAAGTGCTTGTCTGAGGAAGGCTTTTCAGAAGAATATGTATATAAGTATATGAGAAAATATATGCTTGATAAAGTAGCAGCAAAAAAACACGCTTCAACGGCTAAAATGGAATTAGTACCGGGATTTTATGCCATTTACAGCAATATCTTTCTTAAAATTATGCGTACAACCGATTTGCAAGAAAGTACGCAGGCATATGGAAATGATTATTATGATGTTACGATTAAAAAATGCCTGTGGCACACCGCCTGCGTGGAAAACGGCTGTGAAAATCTGTGTCGCCTGTTCTGTGATGTCGATGATGTGACATACGGCGGCTTGAAAAAAATAGGTTTTACGCGGACAAAAACATTAGGTTACGGCGGTGACTGCTGTGATTTTCATTTTTTCAAAAAATAAGCTCTTTTATAAAAACTTTTTTGTTTGACTTTTTTAAAAATCAGAAATATAATAGTCCTTGAACGAGTAGCAGACGAGCGTAAATCCAGTTTTGCTGCTCGTTTTTTTATTTTAAATCTATAACGCCATTAAAAAGTGTGTAGCTTATCAGCGTAAGTCCAGCTTATGCGGTAACTACACGCTTTTTTTGTGCAAAAAAACAAAGAGGCAAATCCTCTGCTCCTGCAAAGGGCGCATGCTATGCAAGCTATTGGGCATAGCATACATAGCAGGCATTTGCTTCGCAAACAAGGAGGACAAATCCTCTGCTCCTGCAAAGAGCAGTCGCATTTGCTTCGCAAACAAGGAGGATTAAAATGGCAGAAAGTAACAAAATGAAAGAAATTCCGGTAAATAAGCTTATGGTGCAGATGGGAATACCGATGATTTTATCCATGGCACTGCAGGCAGTCTACAATATTGTGGACAGTGCTTTTGTCGGCAATATGAAAGTGGGGAGTGAAGCGGCTTTGAATGCGCTGACACTGGTATTTCCGGTATAGATGCTTATGGTGGCAGTCGGAATCGGAACCGGTGTGGGAACGAATGCGCTTCTTGCAAGAACTCTTGGAGAGGGAAAAAACAAAAAAGCTGCGAAAGTCGCCGGAAACAGTCTGTTTTTAGGTGTGATAATTTGTGCGGTATGTCTGTTGTTTGGCATTTTTGGAGTGAAGGCATACATTTCATCACAGACGGCTGACACGGAAGTGATTGCAATGGGAACAAGTTATTTAAGAATATGCTGTGTGCTTTCTTTTGGAATTATTTTCTTTTCATTATTTGAAAAGCTGTTACAGGCAACAGGGCGTTCCCTTTATTCCACAATCGGACAGGTTGTGGGTGCTGTGGTCAATATTATTCTGGACCCGGTAATGATTTATGGTATCGGACCCGTTCCTAAAATGGGCGTAGAGGGCGCTGCGTATGCTACGGTAATCGGTCAGATTGTATCAGCAGGGTTGTTATTTATTTTTCATATGAAATTAAATAGGGAATTTGAACATGGAATAAAATTCATGAAACCGGATGGCAGAACGATTGCAGGAATCTATTCAATAGGTCTGCCTGCAATCATTGCACAGGCGCTGATGTCTGTCATGGTGTATGTCATGAATCTGATTTTGAAGTTCAGTCCTTCTGCACAGACTGCATACGGATTGTTTTATAAAGTCCAGCAGTTTGTATTGTTCTTAGCATTTGGTTTAAGAGATGCCATTACGCCAATCATAGCGTATGCATATGGAATGGGAAGTAAAAAACGAATCCGGGACGGAATCAAATATGGTCTGATATACACGACGGCACTGATGATTTTAGGGATTTTTATTACAGAAATTTTTCCGGACGCATTTGCCACGCTGTTTAATGCGGGACAGTCAAGAACGTATTTTATCAGTGCAATGCGGATTATTTCAATCAGTTTTATTTTTGCGGGAATCAATGTCGCCTATCAGGGCATTTATCAGGCGTTGGACGGCGGTCTTGAATCGCTTGTGATTTCACTGCTTAGACAGCTTGTCATTATATTACCGCTAGCAGGAATTTTTTCAATTTTTGTAAAAAACACAACAGCAGGTATTTCCCTGATTTGGTGGGCATTTCCGATAACAGAACTTGTTGCCTGTGCAGCAGGATATGCATTTTTAAAGAAAATCAGTAAGAATAGAGTGGAAAAATTAAGTTGAGGAGGAAGCAGCAATGGCAAAAAGAATTATTACAATCAGCAGAGAGTTTGGAAGCGGCGGACGTTTTATCGGTGAAGAAACAGCTAAAAAACTCGGCATAGGCTATTATGACAAAGATATTATCGGTCAGATTGCCATACAATCTGGGTTATCACAGGAATATATCCGGGAAAGTTTGAACTGCTCCGGATTTTTAGGTTCACATACGGACAAATTTCATGTATAATAGAACCGCATGAAAGTGGGGAAAATCCGGCAAGTGTTTTCCCACAGCGTTGAAATCACGGCAGTGAAATGCCTGAGGAATGGAGATTAACATGGAAATTTATGAAATGATTGAATTAGAAGACTGTCCGAGATGTTTAGGACCTTCTATTTTAGAAGAAGAAAACAGCGGTTATTATGTCATGTGCATGGACTGCGGCTGCCAGTCGGCAACATTTGGCTTTAAAGACGATGCCGGAAGACTTGAGGCGGCAAAAAGAACAGCTGAACTGTGGAATGCCGGCAAGGTTATTTTCAACGGCTTTGGCGATTAAATTTGAAAAAGAAAAGGAGTAATGAACGCATGAAAAGTAAAGAAGAACTTTTTAATATGACTGTACTGGAATTAAAAGAATATGTGAATTCTTTATCAAACCCGGAAATTAAAGAAGTGGCAGAAATATTTGAAGACGATGAACATGAAAGAGACCCGCTGGAACTTCTTGCGGCACCGAAGCTGTTTGACTATATGAAATATGCAAACAACGGAACGGTTGATATTGATTTAAGTCTTTAATAAAAACACACCCCCAGCCGGAGTTAAATGACAATGGCTGGGGGATATTTTTATTAAAGTACTTTCGATAAAAATTCTTTCAATCTCGGACTCTGTGGGGTTTCAAAAAATTCCTTTGGTGCATTTTCTTCGGTGATATTGCCGTCAGAAAAGAACATACAGCGGTTGGAAACTTCCTTTGCAAATCCCATTTCATGCGTAACAATTAACATTGTCATGCCGGACTGGGCAAGTTCTTTGATAATTGTTAAAACTTCGCCGACCATTTCCGGGTCAAGCGCAGAAGTCGGTTCGTCAAACAGCATGACTTCCGGATTCATTGCCAGCGCACGGGCAATTGCAACACGCTGTTTCTGTCCGCCGGAAAGCATGGCAGGATAGGTATCCGCTTTATCTTTTAAGCCGACACGCTCTAAGAGTTCATCAGCTTTTTTAGAAGCTTCTTCCTTTGTCATCAGCTTTAATTTGACCGGTGCAAGACAGATATTTTCACGGATGGTCATGTTCGGGAACAGATTAAAGTGCTGGAATACCATACCAATCTTTTCGCGGATCTGGTTGATGTTGACCGACTTATCGGTCAAATCCGTGCCGTGGAATAAAACGTGTCCGCCGGTCGGCATTTCCAGCATATTTAACGAACGTAAAAATGTGGATTTACCGCAGCCGGAAGGTCCGATGATGGCAATGACATCGCCTTTGCGGACGGTCGTATTGACATCATTTAAAACAACATGTTTGTCAAATGCCTTGTGCAGGTTTTTGACTTCGAGGAGAACATCTGATTTAGTTTCGCTCATTGCTTCTTAATCTCCTTTCCAGTTTCTTTACAAGTGCCGAAAGAATAACAACCAGTACAAGGTAAATAAATGCAACACCGAGTAATGGCAGGAAAGCATCATATGTAATGCTTCGGATAATATCACCGCCGCGGGTTAAATCGGTCAGTCCGATATAACCACTGATAGAGGTTTCTTTCAGTAACACGATAAATTCATTTGCAAGGGCAGGCAGTACATTTTTAAATGCCTGTGGCAGAATAACGCTAAGCATGGTCTGACGGTAGGTAAGGCCTAAGCTTCTTGCAGCTTCAAACTGTCCGTTGTCGATAGACATAATACCGGAACGGAAAATTTCGGCAACGTAAGCACCGGAGTTAATGCCGAATGCCAGAATTGCCACCAGCAGCTTGCTGATATTCATAGAGCCGAAAATAATATAGTAAATAATCAGCAGCTGTACCATACTTGGTGTACCACGGATAATGGTCAGGTAAACGGTGCAGATTGCATTTAAAATCTTTAAATTGCCGGTCTTATCATGGCTTGAACGGACAACGGCAACTAAAAAACCGATGACAATACCGATTAATGCGGCACAGGCTGCGATAATCAGTGTATTTTTCAGACCGGTCAGGATGAACTGATAACGGTTATCGGTTAAGAAGTCTGTTTTAAATTTTTCAGAAAGACTTGTACCGCCGGATACGGCATCGTTATTGCGCACAACAATAACCTGCTGTGAAGTGGTGTAAGAATCTGAAAAGTCAATATTTTTCTGACGTTCCGGTGTAACGGTCATACCTGCAATACCGACATCGGCTTTACCGGAAGATACGGCAGTGATGATGGAATCAAATTCCATATCCTCTACTTTTAAGGTCATTCCTAAAGTATCGCAGATTGCCGTGGCGACATCGACATCAATACCGACAATCGTGCCGTTTTCATAGTATTCATACGGCTGGAAATAAGCATTGGTAGCCATAACCAGTGTGCCGTTGGAACGGCTTACATTTTCAGGAGAGGTATACGGAGTTTGTCCGATATTTTCCCCGATGTAATTGTTTAAAATGGCATCAAGCGTGCCGTTGGCTTTTAATGTGTTTAAAGCGTCGTTGATAGAACTTGTCAGGGAAGAATTGCCTTTTGCAATTGCAATAGCGTAGTCTTCGTTAGCAAATTCTTCAGGGAGAATCATTAAGTCGCTGTTTGCGGCAACAAAAGACTGTGCCGGTTGTGCATCAATGACAACTGCATCAATCTTTCCCTGTTTTAATGCCTGAATGGCATCGTTTCCTTTGTTGAAACGTTCAACGGTTGTATTTGAACCGTCCGTTTCATAATCTGATACGAGCGTATCGCCGGTTGTACCAAGCTGGACACCGATTTTTTTGCCGGAAAGGTCGTCTACTGTAAAAACAGTGTTTTCAGCCTGCTTTTTGCCGCAGGAAGTAAACTGTAAAGACAGACCGATACAGAAAAAAATCAACAGCAGGCGAAATACGCGCCAAGCATGATTTTGTTTTGTACGTTGCATACTTTTATCCTTTCTTTGTCGATTTATTTTTTGACATTGTATCATATTATACACTGTAATTGAAAATGCTACAATCTGTATTTGTAAAAAAAATAAGATATGCTATACTAAAAATGCTGTTGGGGGCAAAAGTCCCCAATAATGATACCTGCGGATTGTTCCGTGCTGCGCACTCCCACAATCCTGCCCAATATTCGCATATCGCAGAACTATCGTCCTGCTTTTATGCTCATATTAGGGCGGGTCACAAGGTCATTCACCCACTTATGAGCAAGCTCATGTGGGTTTAGACCTTTTGACCCTGGTATCAAAAAATTTAGAAAGAAGCAGGAAATGATGAAAATTAGAACACCCGAATATTATAAAGATTTTAAATGTATTGCAGGGGCATGTACGGATACGTGCTGTGCGGGCTGGGACGTGGATGTAGATGAAAAGTCGTATGACTATTACAAAACGGTTGCAGGAAGTTTCGGACAGCGCTTACAGTCGGTTATGGTGCCGGAGGAGGGCGGCGGCTGTACCTTTACGCTGCAAAACGGCAGATGCCCGTTTTTAAATGACAAGAACCTGTGTGATTTATTTATTGCACTGGGCGAAGATAAGCTGTGTGATACGTGCGCCGAATTTCCGCGGTTTATCAACGAATACGGCAGTGAGCGGGAAATCGGACTGGCGCCGTCCTGTAAAACAGCCGGCGAGCTGATGTTTAGCTATCAAAAGCCGCTGACATTTACGGTAGAAGAAACAGATGAAACTGTTTCTTCCTATAATAATATCGACCCGCAGTTATATTTTAAGCTGCGCCAGGCAAGGGTAACGGTGTATAATATCATCCGCAACAGGGCATTTTTAATAGAGGAGCGCTGTATGCTGTATCTGGATTTTGCAAAAAAACTGCAAAAGAAGCTGGATACCGACAGAGTGGATTTAATGGATTATGAAATTCAGGCATACGCACAGGCGGATTATCTGCAAGACCGTTTAAAGGATTTGAAAAAGAAATACGGCGGAAAAAATCATACGGCATATGAAAATATCCCGCATTTTTTTGACTGCTTTGCCGGCATGGAAGTTATCAACCCGGACTGGTACGTCTGTCTTGAAAGAAACAGCAGATATTTTAAAAACTGTTGCGGTGCGGAGGACTATGAACGGGAGCTTTCTGAATTTGCGGCATATTATAAGGAGAAGGAATACGAATACGAGCAGCTGATGATGTATTATGTATACAGATATTTTTTGAATGCGGTCAATGACAGCGAAATTCTTTTAAAGGCGAAAATCGGTGTCATCGGATATCTCATTTTAAAACATCTGGATATGCAGTGCTGGCTTGAAAACGGGAAGACGTTGACCTTTACACAGCAGGTCGACCTGGCGCATTTGTATTCGCGCCAGTTTGAACATTCTTATACAAATTTTGAAGTGTATAACGGATATTTTAAGACGAAACGCAGATATGCGTGGGGCAGGCTTATGGAATATCTGGGTACAGGGTGTCCAGATACTCAATAAATGCGCGGGAGCATTCCGGCAGATAAGTGGAATTGTATGCAAGGACAACATCGGTTGCGATATCGCAGTTTTTAACCGGTCTGCATACAATTCCTTTTTTTTGAACCAGCGTGGCGGCAGACTGCGGGATAATACCGACCCCCATGCCCATTTCCACAAAATAAAGGGTCGTACGGGCATCGTCATTGATACAGAACCAGTTCGCACTCAGGTTCTTGTCCTCAAATTCTTTCCGCAAAAGGTGTTCCCAGCGGCGGTATACGATAAGCGGGAGCTTCGTAAGATCATCAAGCGTAATGGAAGAAGAACGGTCGTCGGCAAAAAATGATTCCTGCCCCACTGCAACCAGTGAATCCGTAAACAGCTTCTTGCAGGTCAGCGAGTCCGTGTGAAACGGCGTGCGCAGGAGTGCAAGGTGGATGGCATTGGTTTCAAACTGGGAAAGCAGGTGGTAGGTGTCTGCTTCATTAATTTCATAATGAATACCGGGATACTGCTTGGAAAAGCCGCACAGCCAGCCAAGCGCGTCCGAACCGATTAAGGAAGAAACAATACCGATACGCAGTACACCGTTAAAATGTCGTGCCGCATTCATGGTTTCCTGCTTTGCAACATTGCTTAACTGCAACAGTGAACGGCTGTAATTATAAAGGGTTTCTCCGGCTTCCGTCAGACGGATGGTACGCGAACCCCGCTCAAACAGCGTGCAGTCCAATTCAGCTTCTAGAAGCTTCATCTGACTGCTTAACGGCGGCTGTGACATAAACAGTTTCTTTGCCGCCCCCGAAATACTCCCTTCCTCCACAATCTTCACAAAATAAGAAAGCTGCTTCAAATCCATATCAAAAATCCTTCCTATATAAAAAACGTATATCACATATACATTATAAATATTTTCTGTATTGCTGTATTTATGATAAAATAACAAACGTATGAAATCAAGTCCTAAATCAGAACTGGTCCTATGATAATACAGGCGGTCTGGTGCGGATAGAAAAGGGGTAAAATATGAAGCGAATTTGGATGTATCTGAGTGCATACAAAAAAGAATGTGTCTTCGCGCCGTTGTTTAAAATGCTCGAAGCACTGTTTGAATTGTTTGTACCGCTTGTCGTATCGGCAATCATTGATACGGGTATCGGCAATGCGGATAAAGGTTACATTGTAAAAATGAGCCTGCTTTTAGTGACACTGGCAGTTATCGGGCTGACCTGTGCCATTACAGCACAGTATTTTGCGGCGAAAGCGGCAGTCGGCTGTGCGACCGGTATGCGCCATCATTTATTTAAGCATATCCAGAGCCTTTCCTTTACGGAAATGGACACCATCGGTACGTCAACACTGATTACACGTATGACAAGTGACATTAACCAGGTGCAAAACGGTGTCAATCTGGTACTGCGCCTGTTTTTGCGTTCACCGTTTATTGTATTCGGTGCAATGATTATGGCATTTACGATTGACGTCAAAGCGGCGCTTGTTTTTGTGGTAGCGATTCCGGTACTGGCAGTCATCGTTTTTGGCATTATGCTCTCCACAAGACCGCTTTACAAAAAAGTACAGGCGGGACTGGATAAGATTCTTGGCATTACAAGGGAAAACCTGACCGGTGTGCGTGTTGTACGTGCATTTAACAAGCAGGAAAATGAAATCAGAGAATTTAAACAGGCCAATGAACAGCTTAATCATTTACAGAAATTTGTCGGTAAGATTTCCGGACTGATGAATCCGCTGACCTATGTGGTGGTCAACATTTCCATTATCGCACTGATCTGGATTGGTGCGGTGCGTGTCAATGCGGGAACACTGACACAGGGACAGGTTGTGGCACTCTACAACTATATGTCACAGATTCTCGTTGAATTAATCAAGCTGGCAAACCTGATTATCAACATTACCAAGGCACTCGCCTGTGCGGGCAGAATTGAAAATGTATTTAGTATTAAGTCCAGTATGCAAAACGGCAGTACCACGGAAAGCACAGATACACAGGCTGCGGCAGTGGAATTTAAAAATGTATCCTTACGCTACAGCGGTGCGGGCGATGAATCGCTCACAGACATCAGCTTTACGGTAAAGAAAGGACAGACCATCGGTGTCATCGGCGGTACGGGCTCCGGAAAATCGTCCCTTGTCAATCTGATTCCGCGTTTTTATGACGTGACAAAGGGTGAGATTTATATTGACGGTGTCAACGTCAAAGACTACCGGATTGAAGTCTTACGAGAGAAAGTCGGCATTGTTTTGCAGAAAGCACAGCTTTTTAAAGGAACAATCCGTGACAATATCCGCTGGGGGAAAAAGGATGCGACCGATACGGAAATTATGGAAGCATTAGACATTGCACAGGCACGGGAATTTGTCGAGAAAAAAGACGGTAAACTTGATTCCTTTGTCGACCAGGGCGGTAAAAATTTATCAGGCGGACAGCGCCAGCGTTTAACGATTGCCCGTGCAGTCGTAAGAAAACCGGATATTTTGATTTTAGACGACAGTGCATCGGCACTCGATTATGCAACCGATGCGGCACTGCGCAAATCAATTCGTGAAATGAAAGATGCACCGACACTGTTTATCGTATCCCAGCGTGCGGCATCGCTTATGCACGCTGACCGGATTATCGTGCTGGATGACGGAAATGTGGCAGGTATCGGAACACATGAAGAACTGCTTGAAAACTGCGAAGTATATCAGGAAATTTATTATTCACAGTTCCGGAAAGAAAAGGAGGCGTAAATTATGGCAAAGGCAAATACAGGTACAACCGTAAAAAAAGTGCTGCTGCGCATTAAACGCTACTGGTTCTTTTTGATTCTGTCAATTTTAATGGCAGCAGTGACCGTGGCATCATCTTTATATGTGCCGATTTTAATCGGAAATGCGATTGATTACATTATCGGACCGCAGAATGTAGAATTTAAGGCAATTACGGCGATACTTTCCGAAGTCGGAATCGTTATTGCAATTACGGCACTGTCCCAGTGGATTATGAATATCTGCAACAACAAAATTACGTATCATGTGACAAGGGATATCCGTGACGAAGCGATTGAAAAGATTGAAGTGCTGCCGTTAAAATATATTGACGGACACTCCTACGGTGAAGTCGTCAGCCGTGTTATCGCCGATGTAGACCAGTTTGCGGACGGTCTGCTCATGGGCTTTACCCAGTTTTTTTCCGGGGTGCTGACGATTCTTGGAACACTCGGATTTATGTTATCTATTAATGTGAAAATTACACTTGTAGTTATTGTAATTACTCCGCTGTCCCTGTTTGTGGCAAGCTTTATTGCAAAGCATACGTATCAGATGTTTAAATTACAGTCTGAAACGCGTGGCGAGCAGACGGCGTTGATTGATGAAATGATTGGCGGACAGAAGGTTGTACAGGCATACTGCTATGAAGATGAGGCGCTTGAAAGATTTGATGAAATTAATGACCGTCTGCAGAAATGTTCACTCAAAGCCATTTTTTATTCATCGATTACCAATCCGTCTACCCGTTTTATCAACAGCCTTGTATATGCGGGGGTTGCGGTAAGCGGCGCAATTTCAGCCATTTACGGCAGATTGACGGTCGGACAGTTATCCTGCTTTTTAAGTTATGCAAACCAGTACACGAAGCCGTTTAATGAAATTTCCGGAGTTGTGACAGAATTACAGAATGCGATTGCGTGTGCGGCACGTATCTTTGAATTAATCGAAGAAGAGCCGGAAATCCCGGACAGCAAAGATGCCGCAGTGCTTGAAAATGTAGATGGAACGGTTGATTTAGAACACGTAGCATTTTCTTATGTGCCGGATAAGAAGCTCATTGAAGATTTTAACCTGCATGTAAAGCAAGGACAGCGTATTGCAATTGTCGGTCCGACCGGCTGCGGAAAGACGACACTGATTAACCTGCTCATGCGTTTTTACGATGTGAATGACGGTAAAATTTCCGTATCGGGCATTGATATCCGTGAAATGACCCGACACAGCCTGCGTGCGGGATATGGCATGGTATTGCAGGATACATGGTTAAAGACCGGAACCATCCGTGAAAATATTGTCATGGGCAAACCGGATGCGACCGATGAAGAGGTGATTGCGGCAGCCAAGGCGGTTCACGCACACAGCTTTATCAAGCGACTGCCAAAGGGATATGATACCTTTATCACAGAAGATGGCGGTGGATTATCACAGGGACAAAAACAGCTTCTTTGTATTACAAGAGTGATGCTGTGCCACCCGCCGATGCTCATTTTAGATGAAGCGACTTCGTCCATAGATACAAGAACAGAAATTAAGATCCAGAACGCATTTGCAAAGCTGATGGAAGGCAGGACGAGCTTTATCGTTGCGCACCGCCTGTCTACGATACAAAATGCCGATGTCATTTTAGTCATGAAGGATGGCAAAATTATTGAGCAGGGCAATCATGAAGAACTGCTTGCAAAGCAGGGATTTTATGCAAATCTGTATCAGAGTCAGTTCGCAAAGTAAAAAATTATAAAAAAACAGTAGAAATATATTTATTTCCGTTGTATAATACGAATAATAATGTAAAGAAATCATACCGGTAGCCGTTTTATGCTGCCGGATATTTCTTTTTACTGTAAATTTTGGGATTGCCGGATACGGCAGAATGGAGGAACTAATGCCCGTAAAATACGTTTTTGTAACAGGTGGAGTCGTTTCAGGACTTGGAAAGGGAATTACAGCAGCATCACTCGGACGCCTGCTGAAAGCACGCGGCTTTTCTGTAACAATGCAGAAATTTGACCCATATATCAACATTGATCCGGGAACAATGAACCCGATTCAGCATGGAGAAGTTTTTGTAACCGATGACGGTGCGGAAACGGATTTGGACCTTGGACATTATGAAAGATTTATTGATGAAAGCTTAAATAAAAATTCCAATGTAACAACCGGTAAGGTTTACTGGTCTGTTTTACAGAAGGAGCGCCGCGGTGATTTCGGCGGAGGAACCGTACAGGTTATTCCGCACATTACGAATGAAATCAAGAGCCGCTTTTTCAGGGATTTCTCAACAAAGGATACAAAGATTGCCATTATCGAAGTCGGCGGTACAGTCGGTGATATCGAAAGCCAGCCGTTTTTAGAAGCAATCCGTCAGTTCCAGCACGAAGTCGGCAGGGAGAATGCGATTTTAATCCATGTTACCCTGATTCCGTATCTGAAGGCTTCCGGAGAAATGAAGACAAAGCCGACACAGGCGAGTGTTAAAGAATTACAGGGAATGGGTATCCAGCCGGATATTTTAGTATGCCGTACCGAACATCCGTTAGAGCCGGGTATCAAAGATAAGATTGCGCTGTTTTGTAATGTACCGAAGTCACATGTATTACAGAACCTCGATGTGGAAATCTTATACGATGCGCCGCTTGCAATGGAAGAAGAACATTTAGCACAGGTAGCCTGCGAATGTTTACAGCTTGAATGCCCTGAACCGGATTTAGACGAGTGGAGAGCAATGTGCAAGGCTTGGAAGAACCCACAGAAGAAAGTTACGGTTGCGCTTGTTGGTAAATATATCCAGCTTCATGATGCCTATATCAGTGTCGTTGAAGCATTAAAGCACGGCGGTGTATACAACTCAGCTGATGTAACAATCAAGTGGGTGGATTCAGAACTGGTTACGGAAGAAAACGCAGCCGAACTGCTTTCAGATGTATCCGGTATCCTTGTTCCGGGTGGATTTGGTGACCGTGGTATTGAAGGAAAGATTCAGGCAATCCGTTATGCAAGAGAAAATAAAGTTCCATTTTTAGGACTCTGCCTTGGTATGCAGTTATCCATTGTGGAATTTGCAAGAGATGTTATCGGCTATTCTGATGCGCATAGCGTAGAATTAAAGCCGGATACAACACACCCGGTTATTCACTTAATGCCGGATCAGGAAGGCGTAGACGATATCGGTGGTACGTTAAGACTGGGTTCTTATCCTTGCGTACTTGATAAGACAAGCAAGGCTTATGAAGTATACGGTGAAGAAACGATTCATGAAAGACATCGTCATCGTTATGAAGTCAACAACGATTACAGAAATGTATTAGTAGAAAACGGTATGAAGCTTTCCGGTATTTCACCGGACGGCAGAATTGTGGAAATGGTAGAAGTAGAAGACCACCCATGGTTTCTGGCAACACAGGCTCATCCGGAATTAAAGTCCAGACCAAATAGACCACATCCGCTCTTTAGAGGATTCATCGGCGCGGCACTGGAATATCAGGAAAAACACAACTAGGTAAATGATAAATGCTCCTGCCTCAACGTTAGCACTTAACTTCGGCAGGAGCATTTATCATTTATGGGGTGGGTGGCAGTCGGGACTTTATTGGTGTTGGTTTATTTGTAGTGAATGAGCATTGGGGGGAGGATTGATTAGGCGGCGGTCACTACGGTGGCGGCATTTGACCTGCCGTTGTTGCGTCTGTTCCGGGGGCACCACCACCCTGCAGGAGCGTGTGAAAGGACAGACCGAAGTCAAGTGACAACGTTGAGAGATGTCCTTTCACACGCTCCCCATTTAAAATTCAAAATCCGCATAGTCTTCCGGCAGAAACCGGTGATAGATGATATGACAGCCTTCATCTTTAAAGCAGTAGTAATACGGGTCCTCTGCGCTGCCGGTAAAATGCACCAGCCAGTCAAATTCGCCGTGGTTCATTTCTTCAAAAATAACATTTTCAGAAGTATCTTTAAATAAGGAAAAAATATCGTTCATGGTACAGCCGTGGTGCTGTAAAAGTTTTACCAGACTGCGGATAAATTCGTTGGCATCGGTATGCTCATGCACATAGACGCTGCCGTCTTCCGGAATATGAAAGCAGAAGCGGTCTTTTTTAGCCGTAACCGTGACATTTCCCAGCTTTTTCGTAAGAGAAGCCGGAAATCCAGAAAGCCTTGTAAGCATTTCGGCTTCAGAATCCTTTGCTTCAAAAAAATGATTCAGGGAACTGAGTGGATAGTACAGGCGGATGGCTTCTTTGCGAAAACCCAGTTTTGCCTGTTCTTCTTTAATAATATCAATCAGATTTTTTTCAAGTCTGTCAAAATACATACATATCCTCCATATTTGTATTCACGTAAATCATACTACAATTATAGGAATTGCACAAGCGCATTACAAACAGAATAAAATTAAGGTAATATATCAGAAAGCAGAATCCGACAGCACCGCAGCAATCCGCAGTCCGTCGTATTCGGCTTCTTTTATTTGAAAATGCTTTCCAGTTTCAGAATCTGCAAAGCACAGACCATCGCTGTCCGTATCCGGGACATAGGATGCTGCGTGAATTTCTGCGGCAATGCCATTTCCGGTAGCTTTAGCATAGGCTTCTTTTAAAGTCCAGAGGCGGAAAAAACGTTCCGCCTGTACAGATACATTTTCTGTATCATAAATCCAGTGATATTCTGTTTTTGAAAAAAATCTTTTTGCAACGGACGGTTTAAACGGGCGGTTTCCCTCAATGTCGATACCGCAGGGCATACCGGCAACGATACACACCGCAAAATTCCCGGAGTGGGAAAGGTTAAAATGCAAATTTGCATAGCCTTTAAAGTAAGGTTTTCCGTTTGTGCCGCAGGCGGTTTCATAGTCGTATTCCTGCATATAGGTGCTGGCAGCCTCTGAAACAGTGACCGGAAATGGAAGTTTTTTGGCAAGCGGTGTATTGTCTGCCAAAGAGCCTGTAACAGAGCTGGATATAAATGTGCGCGTTGTGTAATTGAGCAGAAGTCCGGCGGCAAGGCAGCGGCATTTTGCAGCATCATTTTTTAAATTACAGATTTTTTGCTGCCGGTATCCGGGTACAAGTTTAAAAGCCTTGTCATACAGTGCCTTGTCGCCTGAAAGGCTGTCCGACAGCGGTGTTATATCCATAATTGAAATTAAAAATTGTGTCATTTTATCTGTTCCCATTTCTCAATCAAAGCCTGCGGTTATGATGTCTGCGGATTATTTTATGCGGTACACTTATGCAATACAGACATCTTGTTACTAGTTTAATCATAGCAGACCACAGCAAAAACGCCAACAAGAATCTAAAAAGATTATGAATACTTCATACAAATGCTAACAATAATAGTAAGGAATTTTACTGATTTTTTATTGATTTATCGTGATATTGTATTTATAATAAGAAATAAATGGGCACAGTGTACTGCCCTTTACAAAATAATGACGGTCCGGCGGAGGAATTTATGGATAATAATAACAGAAATAACCCCAATAACGGCAACAAAAATGACAAAAAGCCGAAAAATATGAATACTATCATTATTATACTGATTGCAGGCGTAATTACATTTATTGCGATTACGATGTTAAACAGTATGATAAAAGATGCAACGTATAAAGAAATTACGTATTCTGAATTTTTGCAGATGATAGATGAGGATAAGGTTTCAGAAGTCAAGTTCGACTCGGACAGAATCTTAATCCAGCCATCGGATTCACAAAAAGACAGTAACGGATTTTCCTATACGTATTATACCGGTTATATTAAAGATAAGGATATTACAGATAAATTAGACGATAAAGGTGTGACGTATTCAGGATATATTCCGGATCAGAGTTCGTCTATTATTGATTTTCTGCTGGTTTATGTACTGCCGATTCTGTTTATCTATCTGATGTTTACATTTGTATACAGAAGACTGTCTAAAGGCGGCGGTATGATGGGCGGCATGGGTGTCGGCAAGAATACAGCCAAGGTCTATGTACAGAAGCAGACCGGCGTGACATTTAAAGATGTAGCGGGACAGGATGAAGCCAAGGAGTCTCTGACAGAAATCGTCGATTTCCTGCACAATCCGGATAAATACGCAAGTATCGGTGCAAAACTGCCGAAGGGCGCACTGCTTGTAGGACCTCCGGGAACCGGTAAAACCCTGCTTGCAAAGGCGGTAGCCGGTGAAGCCAATGTACCGTTTTTCTCGCTGGCAGGTTCTGATTTTGTAGAAATGTTTGTCGGCGTCGGTGCATCACGTGTGCGTGACTTATTTAAGGAAGCACAGAAGCAGGCACCGTGTATCATTTTCATCGATGAAATTGATGCCATCGGTAAAAGCAGAGATTCCCGCTATGGCGGCGGCAATGATGAGCGTGAGCAGACATTAAACCAGCTGCTTGCAGAAATGGACGGTTTTGATTCTTCTAAGGGCTTATTTATCCTTGCCGCAACGAACAGGCCGGAAGTGCTTGATAAAGCGCTGTTAAGACCGGGACGTTTTGACAGAAGAATTATTGTCGATAAGCCGGATTTAAAGGGCAGAATTGATACCTTAAAGGTTCACTCCAAAGATGTATTAATGGATGATACCGTTGATTTAGAAGCAATCGGACTTGCAACGAGCGGTGCGGTTGGTTCGGATCTTGCCAATATGATTAACGAAGCGGCGATTGCGGCAGTCAAGGACGGCAGAAAAGTGGTATCCCAGAAGGATTTATTTGAAGCCGTGGAAGTGGTTATTGCTGGTAAGGAAAAGAAAGACCGCATTTTAAGCAAGGAAGAAAAACGCACGGTTGCATATCATGAAGTCGGTCATGCGCTGATTACGGCATTAAAGAAAAATGCCGAGCCGGTGCAGAAGATTACAATTGTACCGCGTACAATGGGTTCTCTCGGCTACGTTATGCAGGTGCCTGAAGAAGAAAAGTACCTGATGACAAAGGACGAACTGATGACAAGACTGGTAACACTGCTTGGCGGACGTGCCGCAGAAGAAGTTGTTTTTGATACGGTAACAACCGGTGCGTCAAACGATATCGAAAAGGCAACACAGATTGCCAGAGCCATGATTACCCAGTACGGTATGTCGGAAAAATTCGGGCTGATGAGTCTGGAAACCGTTGAAAGCAAATATTTGGACGGTAGTGCAAGACTGAACTGTTCCGATGAGACAGCGGCAATGATTGATGATGAAGTTAAAGAACTGTTAAAAGAGTGCTTTGAGGAAGCGAAGAAGCTTTTATCCGAAAACCGCGATGTATTAGACGAGATTGCAAAATATCTGTATGAGAAAGAAACAATTACCGGAAAGCAGTTTATGGAAATTTACCGTAAGGTCAAAGGAATTCCTGAACCGGTAGATACAAGCCATATGACGATTTCAGAAAAGGTTGCAGAAAGCGTATCCTTTAATGAAGACGGAAGCTATTCCTCAACGGTCAATCAGGCACCGCCTGCGCCGTGGGAACACCCGCAGCAGACAGAAGCACAACAGCCATCACCAGAGCAGACGGATAAAGATGTTCCGGCACAGAATACAGAAAAAGAGGAAGACCGGAACACAGAGCAATAAATCATAAAAGTTTCAGATATGAAATCCCCATTAGCAGTAAATAAGCTGCTGATGGGGATTTTCTAACAGTACGCTTGACAGCGCACGTTTTGAAATAAAGATTGACAGGGTAAAAGAAATGGGATAATATCAATTTATATTTAGGGAAGGAAAGAAAAGAATGTCATTAGTAGTGCTTGTACTTTTTGGAATTGTACTTTTTAATATGGTACGTGGATACCAAAGAGGTGTTCTTATGGTGCTTTATTCCATTGCAGCATGGGTTGTCATTTTGATTGCGGCGAATGGTCTTGCACCCAGAGTCAAAGATTTTATGGTAAATCACACAGGAATTTATCATTCGATTGAACAATCCTGTGAAAAATCTATCAATGACCGTTTGAGCCAGTCTGTAGATGAGCAGCTGGATCATACCGGAGAAGATACGGCAGGAGTACTGCAGAATCAGGGGATTTATCTGCCAAAGCAGATGGTTGAGCAGTTGGAGAACAACATGGCACAGGCAGGTAATAAAATTGTGCAGGAGAGCGGCATTGCGCAGTATGCTGCAGAATATATTACGCAGTTTATATTGACAGGTATTTCATACTTTTTGACGGTGCTGGTATTAAGCATTCTGTTGGGAATTGTAAAACGTATGTTTATTGTTGCCAACCATATTCCGATACTGGGTGGTGTCAATAGAATTCTGGGACTTTTACTCGGTCTGGTGCAGGGTGTTATGGCTGTCTGTATTATTTTATATTTTGTATCCTTAATCAGCACAACCGGATTAGGAAGCTGGCTCTATGGTCAAATAGAAGTGAATCCTGTCACGCTTGCCATATATAACAGCAATCCGATTGTGGTTTTTCTATTGTATATTTTTAACAGCTGGATTTAACAGCTGCGTTGAATAAGCCGGAAGGTTCCACTGCCGCCTGTATTTATAGAAAATAAATACAGGCGGCAGTGCTTTATGGCAGATTGTCAGTCTGTGTTATAGTTTTTTAAGTTCTCATTTTATTTGATTTATGCTACAATAAATTACAAAAGCTGGAGCAGGCTGCTTTGATGGCAGAAGAGAAATCGCCTGCGGAAGTGAGGAAAATGCGAAAATCCTTAAATCAAAGATTTTCGCACGTCAAGTGTAACTTGACGTTGCGCTTTGTGTCGCAGGCGCCACAAAGCCGCGTTTTATCGCAGAACTGAATTAATTCAGTTCGCGATTCCTCCGGCATTAAAATGCCTGCGGAATGGGGATTAGTATGAATTTTACACATTTACATGTCCATACGGAATATTCACTGCTGGATGGTTCGAGTAAAATCGGAGAGATTACAAAGAGAGCAAAAGAGCTGGGAATGGACAGCCTTGCGATTACGGACCACGGTGTCATGTATGGTGTCATTGATTTTTATAAAGCGGCGAAGGAAGCCGGTATTAAGCCGATTCTTGGTTGTGAAGTTTACGTAGCGCCAGGTTCAAGATTTGAAAAGACACCGGGCGAATCTGAAGACCGCTATTATCATCTGGTACTGCTTGCGGAAAATAATACCGGTTATCAGAATCTGATGAAGATTGTTTCAAGGGGATTTACAGAAGGATTTTATTATAAGCCGCGTGTAGACTATGAAGTGCTGACCGAGTATCACGAGGGCATTATCGCATTAAGTGCATGTCTTGCGGGTGAAGTGCAGCGCTATCTTGCGCGTGGTATGTATGAGATGGGAATGGAAGCGGCAAAACGCTATGAGAACATTTTCGGAAAAGGCAATTTCTTTCTGGAATTGCAGGATCACGGCATTTCCACACAGCAGTATGTCAATCAGCAGTTAGTCCGCATGTCGGAAGAATTAAATATCGAACTGGTTGCGACAAACGATATTCATTATACGTATGCAGAAGATGCGGATGCACACGACATTTTACTCTGTATCCAGACCGGTAAGCTGGTAACGGACGAGAACAGAATGAGATACGAGGGCGGGCAGTATTACTGCAAGTCGCCGGAAGAAATGGCAGAGCTGTTTTCGTATGCACCGCAGGCAATTGAAAATACGTACAAGATTGCACAGCGCTGTAATGTGGAAATTGAGTTCGGTGTGACAAAAGTGCCAAAGTACGAAGTGCCGGAAGGATATGATTCATGGTCGTATCTGAATCATTTATGCTATGAAGGACTGGCAAAGCGTTACCCGGATATGAACGCAGACGGGGAGATTGACAGCACACAGGGGATTTACAACATCAAAGAACGTCTGGAATATGAACTTTCGGTTATTCAGACCATGGGATATGTTGATTATTTCCTGATTGTATGGGATTACATCAATTATTCGCGTGTCAACGGAATCCCGGTAGGTCCGGGACGAGGTTCGGCGGCGGGCAGTGTCGTTTCATACTGTCTTGGCATTACCGATATTGACCCGATAAAATACAGCCTGATTTTTGAACGTTTCTTAAATCCGGAACGAGTATCCATGCCCGATATCGACGTCGATTTCTGCTACGAAAGACGGCAGGAGGTCATTGATTATGTCGTGGACAAATACGGAAAAGACCGCGTTGTGCAGATTGTCACATTCGGTACGATGGCGGCGCGTGCCGTTATCAAGGATGTAGGCCGTGTACTGGACCTGCCGTATGCCATGGTAGATTCCATTGCTAAAATGGTGCCACGCGAAATTGGGATTACGATTGATAAAGCGTTAAAAATGAATCCAGATTTGCGGGCAGCGTACGAGTCCGATGAACAGGTGCGCGATTTAATTGATAAGAGTAAACGTCTGGAAGGACTGCCGCGCCATGCCTCCATGCACGCGGCGGGTGTTTTAATCAGCCAGAAAGCGGTTGATGAATATGTACCGCTGTCAGTCGGCTCGGATGGTTCGGTGGTTGCCCAGTTTGTTATGACAACACTGGAAGAACTGGGACTGCTCAAGATGGATTTTCTGGGACTGCGTACCCTTACGGTAATCCATGATGCGGAGGAGCTGATCCGCAAGCATACACCGGAATTTTCGATTGATGCGATTGATTACAGCGATAAGGCAGTTTACGATTTAATCGGTACGGGAAAATGTGACGGCATTTTCCAGCTTGAAAGTGCGGGGATGAAGTCGTTCATGAAGGAATTAAAACCGCAGAATATCGAAGATTTAATTGCCGGAATTTCACTGTACCGGCCGGGTCCGATGGACTTTATTCCGCAGTATATAAAAGGAAAGAACAGCCCGGATGCGGTTACCTATGACTGTCCGCAGTTAGAGGCAATATTAAAGCCGACTTATGGCTGTATCGTGTATCAGGAACAGGTTATGCAGATTGTACGTGACCTTGCAGGCTACTCCTGGGGACGAAGCGATTTAGTGCGTCGTGCCATGTCAAAAAAGAAAGCTTCCGTTATGGAAAAAGAACGGAAAAATTTTATTTACGGCAATCCAGATGAAAATGTGCCGGGCTGTGTCAACAACGGTATTGATGAAAAGACTGCCGGCAAAATTTACGATGAAATGATTGATTTCGCAAAATATGCCTTTAACAAATCCCATGCGGCATGTTATGCGGTGGTATCCTTTCAGACAGCTTATTTAAAGACGCATTATCCGGTAGAATTTATGGCGGCGCTGATGACTTCCGTGGTCGATAATACGGCAAAAGTGGCAGGCTACATTTATGCCTGTCGTCAGATGAATATCCAGCTGTTACCGCCCGATGTGAATGAGTCCGAGCGTGGATTTTCCGTTGAAAACGGTGCAATCCGCTTTGGTCTGTCTGCGATCAAAAGTCTTGGCAGACCGACAATTGCAGCCATTATTAAAGAACGGAAAAACGCACCGTTTACGACCATGCAGGACTTTATCACGAGGATGTTTTCCGAATTAAATAAGCGTACCATTGAAAATCTCATAAAATCGGGGGCATTTGACACCTTTGGCAATAACCGGCGTCAGATGATGTTTGTTTATGCACAATTACTGGATAATGCCGTAAAACAGAGTAAAGATGCCATATCCGGTCAGATGTCACTGTTTGATTTTGTATCTGAGGAAGAAAAGACGGCTTATGAAGTGCAGATGCCGGACGTAGCGGAATATTATAAAGAAGAACTGCTCGCATTTGAAAAGGAGATTTTAGGCGTTTACGTCAGCGGACACCCGCTGGATGAATACGCGGCGATGTGGAAACGGCACATTTCTGCGATGACGACCGATTTTGAACTGGACGAGGAAACCGGCGAATTAAAGGCAAAAGACAATACGCGGGTTACAATCGGCGGCATGATTATGGATAAAACCGTAAAAACGACCAAAAACGGACAGCTCATGGCATTTCTTACGATTGAAGACCTTGTAGGCACGGTGGAAGTACTTGTTTTTCCACAGAGCTTTAACACCTACCGCAGTGTTATTGATACGAGCGATAAAGTATTTGTAACGGGACGTGTCAGTGCCAATGCCGATGAGAATGGAAAACTTATTTGTGAAAAAATTGTCAGCTTTGACAGTGTGCCGCAGAAGCTCTGGATTCGTTTTGCCAATATGGCAGAATATCAGGAAAAGCAGGAGGAACTGACAAAGATACTCGCACCGTCAGACGGACACGATAGTGTCATCATTTACTGTGCCGAGGAAAAGCTAAAAAAACAGCTCCCGCCGTCCATGAATGTCAAAGTAGAAGCCGGGCTGGTTGCACAGCTCCGGGAAGTGTTCGGTACAAAAAATGTCGAAACAACCTAGAAATTATATGGAAAATTGACAGAAATCATAGAATATTCATATTGAAATGCACATTTTTATGAGATACAATAGAAAACAGCAGGAATATAACAGATGATTGAGAAAGGAAGGGGAAGTTCTTATGGCAAAACAGATAAAAACAATTGGTATTTTGACAAGTGGCGGTGATGCACCGGGAATGAATGCGGCAATCAGAGCAGTTGTAAGAACGGCAATTAACAAGGGGCTGAAGGTAAAAGGAATCCAGAAGGGATACAATGGATTAATTAATGAAGAAATTATTGATATGGATAAGCGCAGTGTTGCCGATATCATCCAGCGTGGCGGTACAATTCTTTACACGGCAAGATGTATGGAATTTATGACACCGGAAGGTCAGAAAAAAGGCGCAGAAGTCTGCAAAAAGCACGGGATTGACGGTATTGTCGTTATCGGCGGCGATGGTTCATTCCGAGGGGCACAAAAGCTTGCGGAAGCCGGAGTCAACACCATCGGACTTCCGGGAACAATTGATTTAGATATTGCCTGTACCGATTATACAATTGGTTTTGATACGGCAATCAACACGGCAATGGAAGCTATCGACAAAATCCGTGATACATCGACTTCTCATGAGCGTTGCAGTATTATCGAGGTTATGGGCAGAAATGCAGGTTATATCGCGTTGTGGTGTGGCATTGCAAATGGTGCGGAAGACATTTTACTGCCGGAGCGTTATGACAATGACGAACAGGCATTAATTAACCATATTATAGAAGCAAGAAAGCGCGGAAAGAAGCATCATCTGATTATTAATGCAGAAGGTATCGGACATTCTACCGGCATGGCAAGAAGAATCGAGGCAGCCACAGGCATTGAAACAAGAGCAACCATTTTAGGCTACATGCAGCGAGGCGGTTCACCGACCTGCAAGGACAGAGTCTATGCTTCTGTAATGGGGGCATATGCGGTGGATCTGCTCTGCGAAGGCAAGAGTAACCGTCTGGTAGCGTATAAAGACGGTAAATTTGTCGATTTTGACATCGATGAAGCACTGGCAATGACAAAGGATATTGACGAATACGAGTTTAATATCAGCGCATTGCTTTCAAAATAACAGATAAGGATACAAAAAATTATGATTACAAGTACAAGCAGCAGTCAGGTAAAAACAGTCGTTTCCCTGCAAAAAAAGGCGAAAACCAGAAAAGAAACGAAGCAGTTTGTGGTCGAAGGCATGAAAATGGTGTCGGAAGTACCACAGGACAGACTGGTGAAAGTCTATTTTTCGGAAAGCTTTGCAGCGGCAAATGTATCGTTTTTAAACAAATTTGCAAAAGAACAGACAGAACTGGTAAGCGACATCGTTTTCGCGCAAATGTCAGATACCAAGACACCGCAGGGGGCGCTTGCCATTGTTAAAATGGCACAATATACGGTGCAGGATATGATGAAAGATAAACCGCTGCTTCTGCTTGTTGAAAATTTACAGGACCCCGGAAATCTGGGAACAATTGTGCGAATGGCAGAGGGTGCGGGCGTGACCGGCGTGATTTTAAGTCCGAACACCGTGGATATTTACAATCCAAAGACTATCCGCTCCACAATGGGTTCTGTCTATAGGGTTCCGTTTTTTTATGCAAAAGATTTTACACAGCAGCTTGCGGATTTAAAGCAGGCAGGCGTGCGGCTCTATGCGGCACATCTGGACGGAAACTGTGAATACACACAGCCGGATTATACCGGCGCCAGTGCGTTTCTGATAGGAAACGAAGCCAACGGATTGACAAAAGCTTCGTCTGATGCGGCAGACGTACTTGTAAGGATTCCGATGCAGGGACAGGTCGAGTCTTTTAATGCAGCAGTTGCCTGTACGATTCTTACATTTGAAGCAGTCCGCCAGCGCCGGACAGGGGTCAGGTAGGAAATGGATTTATAACGTGTTGTAATTAAGAATTGTAACTTTTTTTAACAAATTTGTAATAATTTTGAAGGGATATGGATATAGTTATCTGTGTCCCTTTTTTAGTGCGCACTTGCGGTGTATACCGCTTATGCGGTTAAAACGACCTCATGGACAGCGCCAAAATCTTGATAAAAGACAGGCGGATTTCTAAAAAGGCGGTTTGTAAAATTAAATTTTTTATAAAAAAATCAATGAAACTGTCGGGGAATAAACGGAAACCCTAGAATCTATGCGGCTTTGTAACGAATTTGACAAATAAGTGTAACTTTGGTATTATACTTTCGTAACAAAATGTAACAATTCTGTAACATTTTGTCAGGTGTCGGAAAGGACACCGGAAAGGAAAAACTTTATGAAACTTAGAAGTAGCATAGCGGCGAAGTACGCTGGAGTAGCAATGGTGATGTGTCTTATGCCAGTAGTGCCAGTAGTAGCCGACGCACAAACTACCTATGAGCAGCAGCAAAGTACAGAACAGAATAATACATCAAATATTCAGGTATCTTACGTAGAAAAGGTATCCGATATTGTTGCAGCAGGTTACGAAACAGTATATGAAACCAATTTTGCAGGCGCGCAAGATTACGCAGCAGAAGCCGTTGCTTTAACCGATTCTTATATTGAAGTCAAAGCAGGTGCTGACGAAGATGCCGAAACAGTCGGAAGATTATATGACTATTCTTTAGTATATGTGGATGAAACAGGTACAGAATGGACAAAGATTACTTCCGGAAATGTTACAGGCTATGTAAAAAATGCGCAGTTATGTTTCGGACAGGAAGCCCAGGCAGTAATGCAGGAGAGTGAAGAACAGGACAAGGAGCTTGTTGCCGGTTATACGCTCGAAGAAGCAGAAGAAAAAGAGGCGAGAGAAGAAGCAGAACGGATTGCAGCAGAAGAAGCTGCAAGAAAAGCAGAGGAGGAAGCAGCCAAGAAAAAGCAGGCGCTTTCAAGTGTCGGCACGACATACGGTTCTTCTGTGGATGCATCCGACGAGGAAGTGTGGCTTCTGGCATGCATCATAGACTGGGAAGCAGGAAGCGAAAGCTATGAAGGAAAGCTTGCAGTTGCAAATGTTGTTTTAAATCGTGTAAAGAGCGGCAAGTGGGGCAGCTCCATTACATCAGTAATTTATGCACCAAAGCAGTTTTCAGGTGTATCAGACGGCAACGGCAATCCATCCGCAAAATTTGCAGCCAGATTGTCAAGCGGTCCGAACCAGGCATGTATCCAGGCAGCAAAGGAAGCTTTATCCGGTGTGAACAATGTAGGAAATTATACATTTTTCCGTTCGCTTTCCATCGCAAATTATTCATCTTATGACAGTTATATGATTATCGGAAGCCATTGCTTCTATTAATCATTTAAATAATAGTAGTTTTTATGGAATGGTATTTTTGTATACTGTATTCAGAAATAATGAATACAGTTCTACAGAAGTACCGTTTTCTTTATATTGATGGAATTTTCAGATACAAACTCCTGTATTTTCATGGAAAACAGTGCTTGAATATTTACAGCTTTTTGATATAATATGAATAAATATGATATGTGCGTGAGGTGATTCATATGATAAATATTAAAGATTTTTGTGATATGGAGCAGTTTGAACAGATTATGTCCAACTGGGCGAAAGCTACGGGACTTGCGACAGTCGCTGTAGGTGCTGATGGCAGATACATTTCCGAGTGTTATAATTTTACGGAATTTTGTATTGATTTGACAAGAAAAAGTCCGGAAGGGTGCAGACGATGCGAAAAGTGCGACAGGGAAGGCAAGGGCGTATATTTCTGTCATGCAGGACTGATTGATTTCGGTATCGAGTTAAAAATCGGGGACGAAGTGGTTGGCTCTGTGATTGGCGGACAGGTATTGTCCGAAACACCGGACGATGAAAAGTTCCGTGCGGTCGCAAGGGAAATTGGTGTCAATGAAGACCGGTATATTGCAGCATTACATAAGGTCACAATACGCAGTGAAGAAGCAATCCGTGCCAGTGCAGAACTGCTGGGGCAGGTTTTAAACAACTATATTAATGCCCAATATATGGAAAAGCACAATAAACAGATTATTGGAAAGCTGGGTACAGGCGCAAAGGATGCCGAAGAGTTGGTCAACAGGATTAAGGAAAAGACGGTACAGCTAAATACCGTTCACGGAAAGCAGAAGATTCTTGCGTTAAATGCGAGTATTGAAGCGGCAAGAGCCGGGGAGAACGGCAGAGGCTTTGCGGTGGTTGCCGGAGAAGTCGGAAAGTTATCCGATTTTATCAATGATATTAACAAAGATATCAATAAGCTTGTCGGAGAAATTGATACCGTTGTTCATAAAATGAATGAATAAGAAAATGAGAACCCGGCCGTCAGGCAGGGGATAGGAGGACACATGAACTTAACAGGACGCGATTTTTTAACATTAAAGGATTTTACACCGGAAGAAATTCTGTACTTGATTGATTTATCCGCAAAGTTAAAGGATATGAAAAAGAAAGGCATTGTAGAACAGCCGCTGCGCGGTAAAAATGTAGCACTCATTTTTGAAAAGACAAGTACAAGAACACGCTGTTCCTTTGAAGTAGCAGCACATGATTTAGGCATGGGCGTGACCTACCTTGACCCGCAGGGTTCCCAGATTGGCAAGAAAGAAAGTATTGCAGATACGGCAAGAGTGCTTTGTACAATGTTTGAAGGCATTGAGTACAGAGGATTTGAGCAGACGATTGTGGAAGAACTGGCAAAATATTCATCTGTACCGGTATGGAACGGTTTAACTAACGAATACCACCCGACACAGATGCTTGCGGATATGCTGACAATCCGTGAAAAGCTCGGCAGATTAAAGGGCGTGAAGTTCGTTTATATGGGCGATGCAAGATACAACATGGGTAATTCCCTGATGATTGTCTGTGCAAAGCTCGGACTGCATTTCACAGCCTGCACGGCAAAAGAATATTTCCCGGATAAAGAGCTGGTAGCACAGTGTGAAACATGGGCAAAGAGAAGCGGCGGTTCAATTACATTGACAGAAGACGTAGAAGAAGGAACAAAGGGCGCTGAAGTTTTATATACCGATGTATGGGTATCCATGGGTGAACCGGACGAAGTATGGGCAGAGCGAATCAAGGCACTGTTACCGTACCAGATTAATAAGAAAGTTATGGAAAATGCAGCACCGGATGCAATCTTTATGCACTGCCTGCCGTCTTTCCATGATTTAAAGACTAAGATTGGCAAGCAGATTCATGACAAGTTCGGCTTAGATGAAATGGAAGTAACGGACGAAGTATTTGAATCTGAGCAGTCCGTTGTATTTGATGAAGCGGAAAACAGAATGCACACCATTAAAGCGGTAATGGCAGCAACACTGGGCGCTTATTAATTCCAAAAAGAAACGGAGCAGAAGATGTATTATACCACGAGTGGAGCATACCGGAAATCTAAAATGCTGATTGACTATGCAACGATTGCACTGACGGCAGTGATTATGATTTTATTTATCTTAATCCTGTTTCTGCGCAGTAACAGTGGAATCTTATTTCCGATCGTTTTCCTGGCAGGAGCGCTTATCAACGGCTTATCCGGGATAAAAGCATTTATGAATAAAAAAAGGCTGTCGGGAGTATTTCTGATAATTGCCGCAGTGATTCTGCTGATTGTAAGTGCAGCAGTCGGACTGGCAGTATTGTAAGATGTAAGAACCGGCAGAAGCATCAGCCGTAAAAATGGGCTGCCGTACTAAGAGAGAAAAGACAGATTCTTAGTGCGGCAGCCCTGCTATATGAAAGATTTTAATGGAGCAGGGATTCATGAAAACAAAGATATTAAGACAGTTAAGAACAACAAATGAATATGTTTCCGGTCAGATGTTATGTGATGAGCTGGGGGTGTCAAGAACTGCCGTATGGAAAGCAATCAACCAGTTAAAAGAAGAAGGTTATACGATTGAGGCGGTGCAGAATAAGGGCTATAAGATTACGGGATATCCGGATATTTTAACGGCAGAGGAAATTGAGAGCCAGTTAAATCCCGGCGATACGGTAAAAAAAGTGGTCTATGCGCCGGAAATTGATTCCACCAACAATGAAGCCAAAAGAAATGCAGAAAACGGAGCAAAAGACGGCACACTTTATATTACGGAAAGCCAGACCGGCGGCAGGGGCAGGCGGGGCAGACAATGGGTGTCTCCGTCAGGAAGCGGAATCTGGATGACATTGCTGTTACGTCCGCAGATTAATCCTGCCAATGCCTCCATGCTTACAATCGTTGCAGCGATGGCAGTGACTATGGCAATCCGCCGTGCAGTTGCAGAAACAGGCGCAGACGTGGAATGTCATATTAAGTGGCCCAATGACGTCGTTATCAATAAAAAGAAAGTCTGCGGCATTTTAACAGAGATGAGTGCAGAGCTTGACTGTATCCACTATGTAGTGATTGGTATCGGAATCAATGTCAACACAACGGAATTTGCAGACGAAATCAAAGAAACTGCATCGTCTCTTTTTGTCGAAACAGGAAAGAATATCAAACGAAGCCGCATTGTAGCACTGTTTGCCGAAGAATTTACAAAATACTATCAGAAGTTTTTAAATACAGGCGATTTAAGCGGTTTGGTGCAGGATTATAATGAAATGTTAATCAATGCGGGCAGGCAGGTGCGGATTTGTGACGCAAAAGAAGAATTTACCGGTGTTGCGGCGGGGATTGACAGCCATGGGGAACTGCTTGTGACCAAAGAGGACGGCACACAGGCGGTCATATCGGCAGGAGAAGTATCAGTGAGAGGATTATATGGATATGTTTAATGAAAATGTAGTGCTTTGTGCATCCAGTGCGTATGAGAAAAAGTTTTATCTGAACGAAGCCTTTGACAAGCTTCCGGAGGATATTAAAAATGAATTAAAAATTATGTGTGTGCTGTTTACCGAGGAAGTCGGCGGCATTTTAACACTTGAATTTGACGAAAACGGCACGCTGTTATTTAAAACCGAAGCCGATGAAAATGACCTGCTCTATGATGACATTGCCTGCGGTATGCTGATTAAGAAATTACAGTATGAAAAGCGGGATTTGTTAGAGTCGATGGAAATGTTTTACCGGGTGTTTTTCCTTGGAGAATAACGAATAGGAGAGTGTGAATGTTTATAGGAAATGTAGAAATACAAAATCCTGTTGTACTGGCACCGATGGCAGGCGTTACAGACCTGCCATTTCGTCTGTTATGCAAAGAAATGGACTGCGGTCTTTTGTATACGGAAATGGTCAGCGCAAAGGCAATTTTATACGGCAATAAAAATACAGAAGCATTAATGCAGGTAACACCGAACGAACACCCGATTGCATTGCAGCTGTTTGGCTCAGATCCGGAGGTGATGGGTGAGATTGCAAAGCGTGTAGAGGAACGGCCGTTTGACATTATTGATGTAAATATGGGATGCCCGGTTCCAAAGGTTGTCAATAACGGTGAAGGCTCGGCACTGATGAAAAATCCGGTGCTGGTCGGAAAAATCGTAGAAGCCATGGCAAAAGCCGTTCAAAAGCCGGTAACGGTTAAAATTCGTGCGGGTTTTAACGATGAAAGCATTAATGCGCCGGAAATTGCCCATGTGATTGAGGAGTCCGGCGGGGCGGCAGTTGCCGTACACGGGCGTACAAGAGAACAGTATTATTCGGGAAAGGCAGACTGGGACGTTATCCGCAGGGTTAAAGAAACGGTTAAAATTCCGGTGATCGGAAACGGTGACATTTTAACGGGACAGGACGCTATCCGGATGTTTGAAGAAACCGGCTGTGATGCCGTGATGATTGGACGCGGTGCGAGAGGCAACCCATGGATATTTTCACAGGTGAGCCGCTATTTAAAAGATAAGACGGTGCTTGCACCGCCGACAACAAAAGAAATCTGTGATATGATACTGCGCCATGCCAAAATGCTCATTGAAGCAAAGGGCGAATACACCGGAATCCGTGAAATGCGCAAGCATTTTGCATGGTACACGGCAGGCATGAAACATTCTGCGGCACTGCGCGGCAGGGTCAATCAGGTGGAGCATTTTGAAGAACTGGAACAACTGGTGGATATGGTACACGGGGCTGATGAAACAAAGTGAAGTTTGATACAGCTGATTGACAGATGAATATGATTAGGCTATAATATTATGACTAGTTTTAAAATGTTATAAATGTAGAAAGGGATAGATAAAAATGGCAGAGAAACAGTTTCTTACAAAGAAAGGTTACGAAGAACGTGTTGCATTACTGGAGAACTTAAAGGTTGTCAGAAGAAAGGAAGTTGCCCAGAAGTTAAAGGAAGCAAGAGAGCAGGGCGATTTATCTGAAAATGCAGAATACGATGCAGCCAAGGACGAACAGAGAGATATTGAAACACAGATTACAGAGCTTGAAGCAATTTTAAGCAATGCAGAAATCATTCAGGACAATGATAAGAGTACAGACCGTGTTAAAATGGAAAGTGTTGTAAAGCTGCATGACATCGAATATGATGAAGATATTGAGTATGTTATCGTCGGTTCTTCCGAAGCAGACAGCTTAAACAATAAGATTTCCAACGAATCACCGCTCGGTGCCGCTCTCATCGGCAAGAAGGTTGGAGAAATCGTAAAGGTAGAAGCACCGGCAGGCGAAATCGAGTATAAGATTGTAGAAATTATAAATGAATAGTCGATAAGGAGAAAGAACAGTGGCGGAGAAGAATAATACACAGATGCCTGATGTCAATGAACAGATTAAGAACCGTATGGATAAGTTAAAGACTTTGCAGGAAGAAGGCAGAGATCCATTCGAGATTACAAAGTACGATGTGACAAACCATACACAGGATATTAAAGAACATTTTGAAGATTTTGAAGGCAAGGAAGTATCCATTGCAGGACGATTAATGGCAAAGCGTGTCATGGGTAAAGCCTCTTTCTGCAATGTGGCAGATTTAAAGGGCAACATTCAGTTATATGTAGCAAGAGATTCTGTCGGAGAAGAACCGTATGCACGTTTTAAGAAATTTGACATCGGCGATATTGTCGGCGTAAAGGGTGAAGTTTTCAGAACACAGAAGGGTGAAATGTCTGTTCATGTATCTGAAATCACACTTTTAACAAAGAGCTTACAGGTGCTTCCGGAAAAGTTCCATGGCTTAACAGATACAGAAGTGCGTTACAGACAAAGATACGTGGATTTAATTGTAAATCCGGAAGTCAGAACAACATTTATGAAGCGTTCACAGATTATTAAGGAAATCCGTAACTTCCTTGATGGCAGAAACTTCATGGAAGTAGAAACACCAATGCTCGTTTCCAATGCAGGCGGCGCGGCTGCCAGACCATTTGAAACACATTACAATGCACTGGACGAAGATGTAAAGCTTCGTATTTCACTGGAATTATACTTAAAGCGACTGATTGTCGGCGGCATGGAACGTGTTTACGAAATCGGCAGAGTATTCCGTAATGAAGGTGTGGACACCAGACACAATCCTGAATTTACATTAATGGAACTGTATCAGGCATATACCGATTACAACGGCATGATGGAACTTGCAGAAACCATGTACCGTACAGTATGTGAAAAGGTAAACGGTTCACCGGTTGTAAAATACGGTGATATCGAAATCGATTTTTCAAAGCCGTTTGAGAAGATTACAATGGTTGATGCTGTTAAGAAATATGCAAATGTGGATTTCTCAAAGATTGAAACACTTGAAGAAGCAAGAGCTGTTGCAAAGGAACACAATATTGAATTTGAGGAAAGACATAAGAAGGGTGACATCTTAAATTTATTCTTTGAAGAATATGTAGAAGAACATCTGATTCAGCCGACATTTGTTATGGATCACCCGGTAGACATTTCTCCGCTTACAAAGAAGAAGCCGGATGCACCGGAATATACAGAACGTTTCGAGCTGTTTATGAACGGCTGGGAAATGGCAAATGCGTACTCTGAATTAAATGACCCGATTGACCAGAGAGAACGTTTTGCGGCACAGGATGCGCTGGCAGCAGCCGGTGATGACGAAGCCAACCACACAGATGAAGACTTCTTAAATGCGCTGGCATATGGTATGCCGCCAACGGGTGGTATCGGATTCGGTATCGACAGAATGGTTATGCTGCTGACAGATTCTGCAGCAATCAGAGATGTTTTATTGTTCCCGACGATGAAGACACTCGGCGGAAAGACACCTGCTAATAACACAGATAGTTTAGTGGATAACTCATCTGATAATGGCGCAGCTTGTGGAAATAATAATGGCTTCTTTACAGCTAATGAAAAAATTGATTTTTCTAATGTAAAGGTTGAGCCTCTATTTGAGGAAGAGGTAGACTTTGATACATTCAGTAAGTCAGATTTCAGAGCCGTTAAAGTTAAGGAATGTGTAGCAGTTCCTAAGTCAAAGAAGTTGCTTCAGTTTACACTTGATGATGGTACAGGCACAGACCGTACTATTTTAAGCGGAATCCACGCTTACTATGAGCCAGAAGAGCTTGTTGGAAAGACACTTATTGCCATCACAAATCTTCCACCTAGAAAGATGATGGGAATTGAATCTTGTGGTATGTTACTTTCAGCAGTAAACAATCTTAAGGATTCAGAGGATGAAGAGCTTCATCTTCTTATGGTTGATAACCACATTCCGGCAGGTGCGAAGCTCTATTAAGATGATGTAAAGATGTACCGTTTTACCAAATAGACGGGACGTACTTCATTTGATAAAAAACTAAAAAAACAGCGATTTACATCAAACTTACATCAATTGATGCAGAAATCGGTGCAAGCAAGAAAAAATCGCATAATTAGTGCAATGAGTGGGCAATTCCAATCGGAGTTGCCCATTTTTAAAACAAACAGAAATACAAATCGGAATTTGAAAGGATGATGATATGATGGATAAATTAAAAAAGAACATGGTTTTCTACCTACTGTTGCTGATAGATTTTTATATCGTTCCTTGGTTTATAAAAAACACAGGAAGTGCAATGATTGTTATGTTAGTAATTATTCCTCTAATATGTTTAATAACCTCTGTTTTTTATGGGATTAGGAATGGTTTTAACTTCTGGTATATTTTGATTGTAGCAATAATGTTTGCGCCATCTATATTTATATTTTATAACTCAAGTGCATGGGTTTATGTAGTTGGATATGCTGTTATTGCATTATTGGGAAATTTAATAGCATTGCCATTAGGAAAAAGATAACTTCAAGTTTGCCGAAATATCTTTCTAACTTTCCCTATTTTACAGGATTTTCAGCCCATTCATTAGTGAAATGATATGTATTTTCCCTTATTTTTGCCCTTATGAGATAATCGTAAGGGAAATAAGG